>Ga0208375_1000027_pt1 | contig 269420 bp, 248 predicted proteins | sample RifOxyD1_FD_184038 | JGI IMG/M metagenome (GOLD analysis project Ga0208375, IMG submission 184038) | Soil microbial communities from Rifle, Colorado - Rifle Oxygen_injection D1 (SPAdes) | ecosystem: Environmental > Terrestrial > Deep subsurface > Rock core/Sediment | place: Rifle, Colorado... | reverse complement strand
CAAATTGACCGACAGAGACATCTATAACATCCAAGAGAAGCTGAACAACCGGCCGAGGAAGTGTCTGGGCTATCTAAGTTCTAACGAAGTTATTAACAAAGTGGTTCCAGCTTAACTTGATTATTTAATTCACATACGTGGATATTTCTAGAAATTTTATAAATTAAAAATCCCAATCTAGTGAAAGGGATTTTTAATTTGACGAATTTGTTGCGGGACCCGGACTTGAACCGGGAACCTCCGGGTTATGAGCCCAGCGAGCTGCCATTGCTCTATCCCGCTATTTTGTTTTAACTGACGATGCTCCGATCTGGAGCAGGTGAGCGGAATCGAACCGCCATTTCATCCTTGGCAAGGACGTATAATAACCATTATATGACACCTGCAGTGAGTAAAAAGGGAGAGCTTGCTCTCACTTTTTCGAACAAAGGTGTCATATACGAAGTATATTACACCTGCGACGAAAAACTGTAATGTTATATTTCTATCGGATATTTTCGAGTAAAGGTGTTATATACTGTAGTATATTACACCTGCAGTGAGCGGAAAGGCGCTATACACTTGTAGGTATGACACCTATAGCCGAGCTAAATCTACGACGCATATTACCATCTTTTACCCCTAATTGTCAAACTGTTTGGGTTCGACGCGCTCTTCGGCGTATTATAAACTTTACCAGCTCCAAAACAGGTATCGGGGTGATGGCCACTCCCAGCACTACAATCCAGTCTGTTTGTGATAGCGGAACTGTGTTAAATGGAATCTGGAAAATAGGCAAGTAGATGATTGGTATAAGCAAAAATACTTCGGACAAAATCGCCCAATTAAGCCAACGGTTGGCAAATGGTCGATAGAAAAATGAAAGCATGCCTGAACGAAAATTATATGTCATTACAAATTGAATAAGAACCAAAGAAGCAAAAACCATAGTCATAGCCTCGGCAATTGGTCGTCCAGAATTTATAGACCAAATAAAAAGAGTTGTGTTTACAAATACAGACCAAGAAGCACCAGCAATCATAAGCACAACCAAAGATCTGTTAAGTAATCCCTCGTTTGATTTACGCGGTTTCTTTGTCATAATATCGTGATCCGGTGGATCAACCGCCAAAGCCAACGCAGGCAAACCATCTGAAATTAAATTGATATACAAAATCTGTACAGCTGTAAGTGGAAGTGGCAACCCTAAAAGAGAAGCCACCACAATCAAACCAATTTCTCCCAAATTTGAAGATATAAGATACGCTAAAAACTTTTTTATATTTGCAAATATAACCCGGCCCTCTTCTATGGCAGCCACGATAGAAGAAAAATTATCATCTGTTAGCGTCATGGTGGCAGCTTCTTTTGTAACATCAGTTCCGGTTATACCCATCGCAATACCAATGTCGGATTTTTTGAGTGCCGGAGCGTCGTTTATACCATCACCCGTCATAGCTACCACGTGCCCCTTCTTTTGCAAAGCCTCTATAATGCGTAATTTGTGTTCTGGAGACACTCTGGCGCAAACACTTATACTTTCTATATCTTTTTCAAGCTCACTGCTTGTCATAGCCGAAATTTCTAAACCGGTAAGCACTTTGCCGTTTGGCAGTAACAATCCCAATTCACGCGCGATAGCCGTAGCGGTAATTGGATGATCTCCAGTAATCATCATTACTTGGATACCAGCTTTAAAACAGCTGGCAATAGCGGCTTCGGCTTCGGCACGAGGTGGGTCAATCATAGCCAGCAATCCCAAAAATATCATATCTTTTTGAGCAGCAGCCAAATCTGTAGCTGGAATATAGGCTACACCAATCACGCGCAAAGCTTCCTCGGCAAAAAGATGGGTGGTGGCTAAAATAGAATTTCTCATTTCTTCGGTAAGCGGTTGAGCTTCGCCTTTTCCTGTTTGAAAATGAGTACAGGCTGCCAACATTACTTCGGCCGCACCCTTTCCATAGGCCACAGTGCCTTTTGGTGTCTGATGAAGAGTTGTCATGCGTTTGGTTTCGGAACTAAAAGGGACTTCGGCCATTCTTGGAAACTGTTCATCCAATAACTCTTTATTTATCCCAGCTTTAGCTGCAGCTACAACGAGTGCCGCTTCGGTTGGATCTCCTACCAAATCCCAAGCTCCTCCGGAATTCATAAGACGAGCGTCGGAAGAAAGTGTCGCCGCTTGAAGAAGGTTAATTAGAGAATCATCTACTTGATACTTTGCACCGTTTAATAAAAAGTCTCCTTTTGGATCATAACCACTTCCAGTAACATCTAATACAATACCACTATGTAAATAAATTTTTCTTACTGTCATTTCGTCTTTGGTAAGGGTGCCGGTTTTATCGGTACAAATAACTGTTGCGCAACCAAGCATTTCTACTGCTGGTAAATAGCGAACCAATGCATGTCTCTTTGCCATACGTTGAACACCGATAGCCAAAGAAATTGTTACAACTGCCGGCAAGGCTTCTGGTACAACAGCTACAGCCAAAGCAATACCAAAAATTAAAACTTCCAAAAATGGCTGACCTCGAAAAAGACCAAGAAGAATAACTACTAATACAATTATAAGGGCGGCGTTTGTTAAAACTTTTGCAAAATGATTTAAACTTTTCTGAAGCGGTGTTGTTTCTCGTTTGATACCTTGGAGCAAACCAGCAATATGCCCAAACTCGGTATACATGCCTGTCGCCACTACAATGGCTCTGCCTCGGCCATAGGTAACGGCCGTACCAGCAAAAACCATATTTTTGCGATCGCCCACCACAGCTCTTTCCGGACAAATCATGCTGGCTTTTTTTTCTACTGGCACAGATTCGCCAGTAAGAGGAGACTCTTCTATCTTTAGATTCATGGATTCTATAAGGCGCGCATCTGCAGGCACCCTGTCTCCTGTTGAGAGAACAATAATATCTCCCGGCACAAGTTCTTTTGCCGGAATTTCTTTCTCTACACCATCACGAAGCACCAACGCCAATGGCGTAGACATTTCTTGCAAAGCTTCTAACGCTCGCTCTGCACGCCACTCCTGAATAAATCCAAAAATAGCTGTGAAAAAAATAATAATACCAATAGCTACCGATTCTACCACGTGGCCAAGAAAACCAGATATGGCGGCGGCGGCCATCAAAATAATAATGAAGCTATTTTTGAATTGATTTAAAAGAAGAAAAATAACATGAGGACGGTCAATTTTAAGCAATTGATTTGGCCCGTATTCTTTTAGGCGAAGAGCTACCTCACTGGCCTTAAAACCGATATCTATACTTGTTTTTAGTTCTATAGCAACTTCCGAAACGGACAATGTATGCCAAAAAGTATCATGACGATTTGGAACCAGTTTTTCTTCTATTTCATCAATCATATTATAAACAATTATTTAGAGCTATTCTAACACTTTTTACAGAATTAAAAAAGATAAAAATTGAGGAACTTGATCATACGCAGATGAAACAAGTTCCTCACTGACAAACTAAACTTGTGACAAAGAAAAACTGGGCGCAAAGATGATAAATTCACCGATAAGACTTTGCCTAGGGTCGCCCCAATAATAATGCCACTTATTGTACTTTTCGCTCCAAAAGAAGCACAGAATATTGCCGTCTTTGTCCTGGTGATACTGCATAACAATTCGCCATTCTCGCAGGCGCTCTGGCAATTGCTCCAGATACCCCTTGATAAAGCGTTCGTACATCTTTTCAATAAATTCACGTACCACTCTTTTTGGCATGAACTCTGGCACCACCATACGTCCAGCTCGCTTGACGACAATGGCCCATATTGGAAGGCCGCCAACCAAGAGCCTAACTCTTTCCTTCTCGCCATATACACGATTTTTACCACTCATGGCACAGCCTCCTTTCTACGATAGAATGAACAATAGACACTTTGTGATGTTAATGGTAGGAGAAGACCAGATTAGAGTCAAGTATTTTTTGCTTATAAAAATATAAAACCCACCAAGAATGTATTTCTATGGTGGGTAAACTGACTTATGCTTGGCACTCATACAGTCCTGATCTTGTGCAACTTTTTAAGCAAGCGTCTCTGGGTCAGAAGTACTTCAATATAAAACTTTTCTGGCAGGGATGTATGGGGGTTTTCCACACCACCCACATCATGAAAAATGAACGTGCCTTCTGTCTCCAAAAGAGCCTGCTGCACTCGCGGATTCTGTCTAACTTTTTCACCTATGAACATGGCAATCAAAAGCCGATGCTCAAGTGAATTATATTCAATCACTTCTCCTTGCCAATATACATAAGATTGAACGCTGTTCTGAAATGGACGACGCACAGCTCTTCTTCCTGCCCTTAAAGCATTCAGACCGCTCATTGCAAAGATATTCTTTTGCATATGAGGAGGGCTTAATTTGATTCCTTGTAATGCGCCTTCCACACACTTAAATTGCACTCTCCCAATTCTAAATGGGGTGTAGGCTAAATTTGAAAGAATCGCACCTCTCCAATCAAGGGAATCTGAACGAATATTCAGCTTGCTGGTCATTGTCATACTCCTGAGAAAACAGGTTGAAATTGGACTGAATTATTAAAGGAAAAATAATATTATCTTATTAAGAGCGAACTGTCAATAACAAATAAACAAAAATACCCTGATTCTAATCGGGGTATTTTATTTGAGTTGGTTAGTGCAAAAAGTTACAACTTGCTCCATTGAACTAAATCAGAACTAATTTCATTTAAAAACGAGCTAACCTGTTCTTCATTTTGCTGCTCTACAAAAACAAGTAATACTTCAAAGGTATCCATAAATCGATACGCATAGGCGCGATACCAAAATGAGCTGTCTGCGCCTGTATTATAATGTGTCTGCAAGGTTAGATGTGCCTCCCTAGGCAGTTCGTTCAAAAGATGATGAAAATCATAGGCCGGATCAGTCATCTGAAAATCACTCCAGTCAATTACAGCAATTTGTCCGTTATTATAGTAAATATGATCCAACGAGACATCACCGTGCACAAAAACTGGCCTTACCCGCTCGTATCCTTTCTGCTGTAAGAATTTCTGAAATAGATTTTTAGCATATCCCATCTTCTCTGCGCCCAGAACGCTACCAAGATTTTCTATTTTTTGAAAAACTTTTTTAAACCTTTCATAACCATTAACACTTGGTAATTGACTAAAAATAGGATTATTTATCTGATGTAGCCTTTGTAAAAATACAGCTAATTTAATTAGAAAATCTTGTTTTTCACTAGAGGGTAATTCACCGTATAATCTCCCTTCAACAAAAGGATACTGGCCATAAACTATACCTTTATTTTCATGAATGACTGGCGCAGGAACAAGAGCATTGCAAGCATCTGGAGTAAGATAAGGTAAAATAATTGATTCTTTACGTAAAACATCTAAGCCGTCTGATTTTTTGGGAAACCTAAAAACAGACTCCTTTGAGGAGTTTGTATAAACAATATTATCAAACCCTTCTCCAATAAAAGTAAGGTGATTTTCAGTTGCAAATTGTTTAATAACATTCAAATCCATAGTTTTATACATTCTAACATGGGCCGAAGCTTTATTCTAGTTCTAAGCAACTTTAAGAGTATAAAAAATAAGGCTGGATTAAGCCTTATTCTTATTTGAGCTGGTTAGTGCATGATGTTAGAACTAGCTTTTAATACCATCTAATTAAGGTCCTCTTTCTTTTGTCTATCAAGTAAATTTAGCCTAGCTAATTGATCTCTAGCAAAATCAGCCACCTTCTTGTTTTGCTCAAGCCAATTAGAAGGTAGGGTTTCAAAACCTAAATTGGTCAGCTTTCCCTTCAAAAAACTTGCTATTGCTTTGCGTTTGGAGCGATCGTCAAATAAATCCCAATCTTTTGGGAACTTTGCACCCTTTTCTACTACCATTCTTTCAAGGTCTTTCATATCTAACTGTTCTGAAATTTGGTCTGGTGATAATGGACCACCTTCAAGTTTAGTCATATGCAATATATTTAAATTTTAATTGTTGTAAGAATAGCATATAGCAATTGATGTTAATTTGCAAACAGCTCTACTTACTTTTAGAGGCATACTAAAAACATCCCAACTGAATCGGGATGTTTTATCGTTGAGCAGGTGACGGGAGTCGAACCCGTGTCACCAGTTTGGAAAACTGGGATAATAGCCGTTATATGACACCTGCGAGGAGTGTAGCAAAAAACAAAATTTATTTTGTTTTTTATTACCGACGAGCAGTGGCATATACCTTAGTATATGCACCTGCCGTAAGCGGTTGGGCACTGTATATTAATATATACACCCGCAACTCACAGACTCGCTTTATTGGACATATTTTACCCGAATTTACAAAAAAGTCAACTGCCTGTATACTGACTATAGTTAAACTTAACTTAAAATTATATGTATAGAAAAGCTGCCCTTCTAATAAGTACCCTAAGTACAATTGCCCTCCTAGGAGCCGGCTGTGCCAAAAATAACACCCCTTCACCTTCTACAAAAGAACAAATAATACCTTCAATCACCACCGAAAACCAACCTCTTACAGAGAATAATCAGGTGGTTATTAAAGAAGCCTCTATTGGCCAGGATGGCTGGATAGCAATCCACACCAAAGAAAACGGCCAACTTGGAGATATAATTGGATATACATCCCTACCAGCTGGAAAGGATACAAAAATAAAAATTACTGTAGACAGAAACAAAGTAACACCTTCTTTGGTAGCGATGCTCCATTATGACCGAGATCCAAAAGGTGCTTTTGAATCACCTGGCGCAGATGGACCAGTAATCCGAGACCAGCAAGTAATAATGCAAGAATTTACAATCCTAAATCAAGGAGAAATTACAAAAAAGGCTGTCCCAACAACTAATACTACTCCAACTAGCTATGTTGGTGTTCGCAAAGAATTTATTGTCACTGCCAAACAATGGTCTTTTACTCCTGCTGTAATTAAAGTAAAAAAAGGAGACACGGTTGTACTCAAACTAAAAAGCACAGATGTAACTCACGGCATGTTTATACCGGATTTTAATATAAATGAAACAATGGAGCCTGGAGTAATGAAAACTATAGAATTTGAGGCAGATAAAAGCGGAACATTTACATATAGCTGCAATATTCCTTGCGGGGCCGGACACAAAGCTATGAGCGGAAAATTAATTATTGAATAACTAAAACAAAAAAGACTGCTAACGCGCAGTCTTTTTTGTTTTAGAAATTTAATTTGCTCTGGCCGAATAATCTCCTGTTTCTGTATTTATTAATACTTCTTCTCCTTCTTTAATAAATATTGGAGCTTGCACATGTAAACCATTATCCAAAACTATTTCTTTGGTTACATTGCCAGTAGCACTATCTCCACGCACAGCTGGAGGCGCTTCTGCCACCTTATATTTTATCTTCTTTGGCAATTCAATACTTACTGGACGACCTTCATATAAACCAACTACTACATCCAATCCTTCTTTCAAATATTTGGCTTCGTCCCCAATCAAATCGCCATTCATTTCTATCTGCTCATAACTTTCCATATTCATGAAAGCAAAGTTGTCTCCACTCTTATACAAAAATTGCATAGTGCGGAAATCTACCTGAACAATATCTACGCTTTCACTTGTCTTGTAAGTTACTTCCAGCACTTTGCCATTACCAAGACTTTTCATACGAGCGCGCACAAAGGCAGCGCCCTTACCAGGGTTTACATGTTGAAACTCTACTACCACAAATAGATCGCCTGCTTGGCGAATAACTATTCCTTTTTTTACTTCTGAAGTTGATGCCATATACGAAATATTAGTTAACTATATTTACTTACACGCTCGGAAAAGTACATAAATGTCCTTTTCGCTCGCTTTGCTCGTAAATGAGTGAGGGAAATAATCAAATGTTTTTGATTGTTTCCGAGCGAATGAGTATATATGTGGCGAAGCCCCTATATACAACTATAAATTAAGAATTATGAAAATATCTACCAATTTGGGTCAGCTATCACATTATATAAATTACCACTCAACAGTACCGCTGCAGAAAAAGAGAGAATAAAAAATATATAAAATATAAGCCTTGTGATTAGTGAGCAGTTTACAATTACATTCCTATATAAATAAATAGCTATCGGCAAAGAGGCCACCGCATAAGCAGGAGCAACGTATAATAATATACTATACAAAGCTTCCATAGATATTTATATAAGCTGATCTTTAACTGAACCAAAAATCGTCTCGTTTAGATCTTTCGCTCCGGTAAACAATACTACCATACGATCTACCCCCAAAGCAATACCCCCCACCTGCGCTAAAGCTCCGGCGGGCAAGCCTGCCAGGGCATTAATAAAATCTGGATCAACGGGCCAGGTTTCCTTGCCCAACTGCTTTCTTTTCTCCATATCTTCTACTAATCTTTTTTCCTGCTCTACGGCATCTGTTAATTCCCCAAACGCATTGGCCAGTTCCAACCCGCCAACATATAATTCAAACCGTTCCGCATAGCGATTATCGTGTTCACATAATCTAGAAAGCGAACTCATCTGCGCCGGGTAATCATATACAAAAACCGGCCGATCATTACCCAAATTTGATTCAATTTCGTTTAAAAAAATCTTGTAAAAAATATCTTCATACGGCTCATTCTCTTGTATATTATAGCCCTTGCTCTTGGCCAATTCAGCCATTTTATCCACCTGTAGATAATCATCCAGGTTAACTCCGATAAACTTTTGCCATACTTCTTTCATGCTAAGCCTATCCCAATCTTCCAAAATATTTATCTCTTTTTCTTTATATTGAACTTTATCTTTATTTAATTTTTTACCAATAAATTTAAATAGGTTCTCGGTATCATCCATAATATCTTGATACTTGCCTGGCGCTCTATACCACTCCACCATAGTAAATTCTGTATTGTGATTACCGACAAAACTCTCGAAATCACGAAAACATTTTCCAATTTCAAATACTTTTTCATATCCGGCGGCCAACAATTTTTTTAAAGAATACTCTGGAGAAGTACGCAAATAAAAATCTACCTGTTTTCCATTCGGATCATGAATAGTTATTGGTAACGGATTAAGATATGGCTCTTGGCTAGCCAAACGTACTGCCACCGGCGTATCTGTTTCTATAAATCCTTGAGACCAAAAAAACTCCCGGATTAATTTTATAATTTCAATCCGAGTATTATAAATTTCTTTTAGTCTTGGAGTATTTTTTAGATCAGACCAAGTAGACATAAAAACAAATTTAAATTAAGAAACCCCCTCGCGGGGGCCTTCTTAATTTTTATGCGGTATATGGCATCAAGGATGCTTGTCTGGCTCTTTTTACAGCTCCAGCCACTTGTCTTTGATGTTTGGCACATAGGCCACTGCGTCTTCGAGGAGCAATCTTCATGTAAGAAGAAACAAAACGTCTTAGAGTGTTGAAATCTTTATAATCAACGATAAGTCTGTTGTTTACGCAGTAATAACAAGCTTTGTCTTTTAAAGCCTGCTCTTTTGCGTTTGTACTAGAATTTGAACTTGGATTCATAATCGATATATTGAACTATATATTATAGTTTCAGTTTATTAAATTTTAAAACGGAATATCTTCTACTTTCACCTCTTCTTCAATTACTTCTTGAGGTGCTTCTGGGACACTGCTGGAATCACTTGCTCCCATTGGGGCTCCGGGTGTACCGGCACCTTTGGAATCAAGCATTATCATATTGTCGCCTACGACTTCTGTGCGGTATCTTTTTACACCGTCTTGACCAGTCCATTCGCGAGTTTGCAATCTACCTTCTACATAGACCTTGCCGCCTTTTCGCAAATATTGATTGGCAATTTCGGCTAATTTACCCCACATTACTATATTATGGAATTCGGATTGTTTTTGTTTCTGACCATTTGCATCTATCCAAATTCTGTTGGTAGCCAAACTTAGAGTGGCTACAGCTTTTCCATTTGGAGTATTGCGCAATTCTGGATCGCGAGTTAAACGTCCGATGATCATTACTTTATTTAAATCCATATGCGAAGTGAGTGAATATAAAGTTAAATGTTTTTAACTTTATATGAGCGAACGAGCATATATGCGGCTTTAGCCCATATATGCGAAATGCGCGCTGTTTTAAACTCCTGGGATAATATTTTCGTTTTCTAGAATAGCATTTAGTTTTTCATCAATATCTTTCAAATCAACTTTGGTTTCTTCGGCCACTGGCTTGGAAACTGGAGCAGATTTTGGAGATGGGGAAGCGCCCTCTTCACGTTCCATCATTGTAGTAACACCTACTTCATTGGTGCTATACATAATCTTTTTGGTAGCAGTAACATTGGTATTAAACAAAGTAATCATGCTGCGCAAAATATCGGATCTAAGTTTTAATTTGTTGGAGATATTAATAACTACTTCCGGCTCAGCATTGAAGATAACAGTATAATAATAACCGTATCTAATCTGCTTGATAGGGTAAGCTAGTCTTACTTTACCAAGATTGTTTAGCTCAATATCTTGAGCTTGGCTTGTCAAAGATTCTTTGATTTCTTGAATCTGTTTTGCAGCTTCTTTTTCATCCAAAGTACCTGGTAAAACCAATAATAATTCGTATTTCTTCGTCATAACAAAAAATAATTTAAGATTGAGGTGATAAAACCTGTGAAACCAGCCATCGACTAGCCATTTCTATAGATTTTATCGTTTTTTAATAGATACCAAAGGTGCACCCATAATAACAACAAAACCAAAAAAAGTCAAGGTAGTGGCCAGATGACCCAAATATTTTATATAACTACAAAATATGGTATAATGAAGTCACACAAACAATAGATTAATTTTCCAACTTAGGCTTTTTTATGCTTCTACCAAAAACCCTTAAAACTATATTAAAAAAATACGAACTTGGTGATACTACAAGCATAGATGCCGCACAAGCAAAAGCAGAAAAAATGAACAAAAGCCTAGAAGAGATTCTCGTAGGCGATGGTATTATAAACGAAACTGATTTATACGAAAAAGCTGGAGACTTCCTAAAAGTGCCTTATATTAGCCTAAAAGGCAAGGAAATAAAAAAGGAAATTCTAAATTTAATCCCCGGACCAGTAGCTGGCACTCACCAAGTAGTAGCTTTTGAAAAAGACAAAGACGAACTTCAACTAGCCATGACTGACCCAACAGATATTCAAACTATAGAATTTTTACGTCGCAAAACCGGTTTAGAACCAAAAATTTTTATCACTTCCCCTGGAGATCTAAAAGAAGCTTTGCACAGATACCACGCCGAATTAGAAGATGATCTACAAATTGTTCAAGAAAGCAATAGCGAGGCTGGGGGCAGCGACCTAAAAAAAGCGGCCGAAGAGGTGCCCACCATAAATATAGTAAATACTGTACTAGAACACGCAGTATACGAAGGCGCGTCCGATATACATATAGAACCTAACGAAAAAGAACTATCTGTACGCTACCGTATAGACGGCATCCTAAAACCGGTCATGACTCTGCCAAAAAACGTACAAAGTGGCCTTATTGCCAGAGTAAAAATCCTCTCCAACCTAAAAATCGACGAGCACATGATCCCTCAAGACGGCCGTTTCAAGATTCAAATCCAAGACGAAAAGATGGCTTTCCGTGTCTCTATTATCCCAGTTTACGATGGCGAAAAGATAGTTTTGCGTCTTTTGCACGAAAGTACCAAGCCAGTTACCCTCGACGAGCTAGGCTTTTTGGCTAAACCAAGGAAAATTCTCGAAACTGCTATCAAAAAGCCACATGGCATGATTTTGGTTACCGGACCTACTGGATCTGGTAAAACTACCACCCTTTACTCTGTTTTGGGCATATTAAACCAGCCGGGTGTAAATATTTGTACCATTGAAGACCCGATAGAATACCGCATGCAAGGGGTAAACCAAAGCCAAATAAACGCTAAGGTTGGCTTTACTTTTGCCGCTGGCTTACGCTCGTTCTTGCGCCAAGACCCAAACATTATCATGGTTGGTGAAATCCGCGACCAAGAAACTGCCGAAATCGCTATCCACGCTGCCATGACTGGTCACTTGGTGCTTTCCACCTTACACACCAACAATGCGCCGACTACCCTGCCTCGTTTGGTAGATATGGGTGTGGCCCCATTTTTGGTAGCCTATACTACAAATATTGTTATGGCCCAGCGTTTGGTTCGCAAAATCTGTACTTATTGCAAAAAAGAATACTACCTAGACAAGGCCGTAGGAGACGAACTTGGCCTAGTGTTTGATGTAAAGAAAATTTCTGCACTATTTAAAGATAACATACCAAAAGATTATAAAGACGAAGGCAGTGATGTAGAAAAAATCGCTTTCTATAAAGGCGAGGGCTGCAACCGCTGCGGACAAACTGGCTACAAAGGCCGTTTGGGCATATACGAAATAATGGAAATGGATGAAGAGCTAATAAAAATGATTAACGCTCACGGTACAGCCGAAGACATAAAAAAATATGCGCGTGAAAATGGTATGATTACTATGTTGGAAGACGGGTTAGTAAAAGCCAAAATGGGCATTACAACTATTAGCGAAGTCTTACGAGTAACCAAAGAATAAACTATGTCTAAACCTCCACGCCAGCTTTCTCCTCTGGAGATAAAATTTAACGCCTGGATAGAACATCATTTGCAACGCGTACCGGTAATGCAAAAGATTCTTTTTGTTAGCCATCTAAAAACAATGGTAAAGGCTGGCCTATCTTTAATTGATGCTTTGCGCATTTTGAGCGAAGAAATAGAAAACAAAAAATTAAAAAATATTATTGCCGATGTTAAAGATGGTGTAGAAAAAGGCCAACAGTTTAGTGAAGTACTGGCCAAATATCCAAAAATCTTTCCTTCCATATATGTAAGCATGATTGCTGCCGGAGAAACTGCCGGAAAGATGGAAACTGCTTTGGAACAAGTCTCTACTCAAATGAAAAAAAATCACGAGTTAACTTCTCGCATCAAAGGAGCTATGATGTATCCAGCGGTAATCGTAATCGCGATGGTTGGTATCAGCGTAGAAGTAGTAGTATTTATCTTGCCAAAATTACTTATAATGTTTAAAGAATTTGATGCTCAGTTACCGCTCCCAACCAGAATTCTTATCGCCATTACTGACTTTACTCAAAATTATGGCCTATGGATGTTGGCGGTTATAGTCCTACTTGTTTTACTTACCATCAGAGTACTAAAAGAAATAAAAGTTAAAAGAGTAACTCATGCAGTAAATTTAAAATTACCTATCGTAGGTAGTATTATCAAAAAAATTAACCTGGCCAGATTTACACTTACCCTCTCTTCTCTTCTAGAAAGTACTATCCCGATTATAGACGCCACTCGTATTTCCTCCGACGTTTTAAACAACGTAATTTACAAAGAAACTCTAGTAAGAGTAGCAGAATCTCTCAAAAAAGGAGAGGCGCTGTCCGATATTTTAAGACAGTCTCCAAACATCTTCCCTCCCATGGTTACCGAAATGATAATGGTGGGCGAACGCTCCGGTAAAAGTGAAAGCATGTTGCGCGAACTGGCAGAATACTATGGCAATGAAGTAGATACAACCATGAGAAATTTTACTACTATTATTGAACCAATTATAATTTTGGTAATGGGTCTGGCTGTGGCAGGTATTGCCGTAGCTATCATTATGCCTTTATACTCCTTGGCACAAAATATCTAAATATGTTTTTGCACAATCCTTTTTCCGAAGCCTTTGGCATAGATATTGGCGACCTTTCTATAAAACTGGTGCAGTTGAGTCCGGCTCCTTTTTGTCGACAACAAAATTTTAATATAAAAGAATTGCGCACAACTCCTCTGCCTCCTGGCCTGATTGTAAATGGAGAAATCCAAAAACCAGAGCTCGTACGCAAAAAAATATTACACCTTCTTGGCAAAGAAGGAGATGGTTTTAAACCAATCAGGTCTCCTTGGGTCGTAGCGGCCTTACCGGAGCCAAAAACATTCTTGAAGCTCATCGACATTGAAGCCAACTATGACGAACTAACTTCTGTAGATGTCGCTTATCAAGCCAAAAAGCACTTGCCTTACGAACTAGAAGATACCTATTTGGATTGGCAAATTATTACCTCTACAGTTAAAGATAAAAGAACACAGGTTCTTATCGCAGCAGTACCAAAAGTTATAGCTGATTCCTATACATACCTACTCGAAAGCACCGGTCTAAATCCAATAGCGCTCGAGACAGAGGCGGCCGCTATCGCCAGAGCTATGATTACATACGACAAAGATTATACGGGGCAAGCACGTGCCATCTTGGATTTAGGCGCAACTCGTTCTAACTTTACTATCTACGACAATAACAGCATTCAATTTAGCACTACCCTAAGCTTTTCCGGAGAAATAATCACTTCGGCAATTGCCCAAGAATTAAGGCTAGAACACTACCAAGCAGAAAGTTTAAAAATTAAAAACGGGCTTAAATACGACACTCAAAACCCTAACTACCTACCCGTAGTATCAAATATAATCGAACGATTAATTAACGAACTGAGAGCATCATTACTTTTTTACAAAGAACATTTTGATAATATAAACGAGATTAATCGAATTACACTGTGCGGAGGTATGGCTAATTTAGAAAACATAGATGTGTTTATTTCCAAACAACTGGGCGTACCTACACAAGCCGGTCATCCATGGAAAAATTTAGGAAATAAAAAATTATATAATTTTGAAACAAAAAAAAGTCTATCGCTTTCTAGCGCTGTAGGCCTAGCGCTTCGCGCCGCCCAAAACCCACTACAAAGCTATAAACACGAAAACGAATAAAAAGTATGATGAATATACTAAGGTATATCCATCATACACTCGGAAATATAAACAAGTTCACATTTCACTCGCTTTATGATGAATATCAACTTAAACTTACTGCCAAATTCCAAAAAAATTCGGTTAGAAACAACCATGAATTTTTTATTTATAAAACATATCGTGGAACTATTTCTTTTGGTAGTTGCTGCCATGACAGTGGCTCTTATCTGGGGTTGGATGTTTTTAGAAAATGATTTTGCAAACTTGGCCAAAACAGCCGCCCTCATAAACAGAGAGTACTATACATATAATCAGGATGCCAAAAACATAAATAAGTTAATTAAAAATGTTAACCTGGCTAGCAAAGGATTCTCTCCTATGGGGCCCAAACTCAAAGACTTGAGCACCTCTTTACCTAGCGATATAAAAATTAGTTCGCTGCAAATTGATATTGGTGGTCAAACAATTATTATAAACGGCACAGCCCTATCTAGAGACGCGCTACTAAACTATCAGGAAGTTTTAAACCGTATCACTTGGATAACGGATGTAGAGACGCCAGTATCTCAATTATTCCAAAAAGAAAATGTAAATTTTGAATTTAAGGCTAAACTAAAAAAATAACATACCGCTCACAGACAAAAAAGAGATAACCAAAACACAAAAATACCCTATGAGACTAGATCCAACAAAAAAAACGATTATCCAGGTTAGCATCATCATGCTATTGTTTTTTGGCACTATCTTTGGTATCCTCACACCTACCTTAATCAGAATCAGAAAAACTGCACGGGAAAGCCTTAAATTAAGGCTTTTCCTAGAACAAAAATACCAAGAATCTTTAAATTCTCGCATTACCAGAAAAAAACTAAGTGAGATAAAATCTGCAGCCGCCAATTTTGAGAATTTTATATTTAAATCCGGAGACGAGTTAAGGCTAATCACCTTTTTAGAAAGTTCGGCCGCCAAATTCAGCGTAACTCCTTCTATCACCTCCTCCAACTTAGATAAAATCAGCAATAACCGCCTTGTCACTATTTCCATGAATCTAAAGGGTGACTATAATAATATTCTTAAATATATTTCCGAACTAGAAAGCTCCAACTATTTTATCCATATCAAACAGCTGCATTTAACCCCGGCGTTTACTAAAGACGGAAAAGCTACCCTCACTGTTAACCTAACTATCACAACAGAATTATATGTTAATGAGTAAGCCAAAAATGCCTACTTTCTACCGAGGTAAATATGGTCTCTGGAGACTTATTTACATCCTAATTTTTGGTGTACTGTTATCTGCCGTGCTTTTTACTTATTATTTCATTTACCAAAATATTTATAGCGCTATAGCCAATGCTAATGCCGTCACATCCATAAAATCAAATTTAAACATTTATAATCTAGATATCCCGGCCTTTGAAAAAGCCGCGGCTGCAATAAACAAAAAACAAATCAGAGAAGAATTTCCGCCTAATATAAGAAATATTTTCTTTTACAGCAGTAACTCTGTTGCCACCCCCACCTCAACTTCAACTTAAACTATATGCCAACTTCAGCACAACACATTAAATACTGGTTCATCCTAGGACGAGAATCACAAATATCTGCGGCTGAAATAGACGCAGTTTTAAATTTTAAAAAATATAATTTTGTTGCGCCTATCTTAAAAATTGAAACTACAGTGTTAGATTCGGCCAAACTAATCAGACAGCTAGGAGGAACTATAAAAATAGCCAAGGAAATGGCCGACAACCTGTCGGAAGCAGAATTGGAACAAAGCATAATAGAAGAATTAAAAACCGTGCCAGGTAAAATAAATTTTGGTTTGAGCATTTATTCTACAGATAAAAATGATTATGCCAATTTAAAATTGGCAGAAAATCTTGGAAAGAAAATCAAAAAAGTTCTAAAAAGTGAAGAGTTTTCCGTAAGATACGTAGAAAATCGAGAACCCATACTATCTTCCGTCACTGTACAAAAAAACAATCTTACCGGCCGCGGTCGAGAATTTTTAATAGAAAAAGGCGCTTACCCGCCCGTACCGAACGGGTACGTTCGGGCGGGCAACACATTCTCTCTAGCCAAAACAGAAGCTATTCAACCTTTTGAAGAATTTAGCGCCAGAGATTTTGGCAGACCAGGACGTGATGATGTAAGTGGAATGTTGCCGCCAAAACTGGCTATGATGATGATAAATTTGGCAAAAGTATCTACAGATGCAACTATTTTGGATCCATTCTGTGGCTCTGGCACCATATTAAGCGAAGCCTTACTACTAGGATATGCAAAATTAATCGGCACAGATATTTCTGAAAAGGCAATTAACGACACTCGCCAAAATATTTCCTGGATAGCCCAACAGTTTAACATACCCGATAATCAATTCAATATAACGCTTGAGACTAAAAAAGTAGAAGAAATAAATACGGTGGTTTCTCCAAAATCTATAGAAGCTATAGTGGCCGAACCATACATGGGCAAACCTCTAAAAGGCAACGAGCCAAAAGAAGATCTATTTAGACAGGCACTAGAACTAAAAAAACTATATCTGTCGGCTTTTGCACAATTCCATAAATTTCTTAAACCAAAAGGTAAAGTTGTTTTTCTAATTCCACGATTTAAATGGCAGAGTGAGTGGATAACTATTGATTGTAAAAAAGATATAGAGGGTTTAGGATTTAAACTTTTGCCATACTTTGAAGAAAAAATGCCACTGATTTATGCTCGCCCTGAGCAAAGGGTAGCCAGGGAAATTTGGAGATGGGAAAAGAAATAAATAATTAAAAACAAAAAATCCCCAAATTTGGGGATTTTTTGTTTTTAATTATTTTACGCATTTATATGAAAATACACCACATCCCCATCCTGCACTACATAATCTTTGCCTTCCAGCCTCATTTTACCAGTTGTTTTTATCTTACTCCAACCGCCAGCTTCAACAAAATCTTGCCAATTTACTACATCGGCTTTTACAAAACCTTTTATAAAATCCGTATGGATAACTCCAGCTGCTTCTGGAGCTTTGGCGCCGCGGCGCACTGTCCAAGCTCTGGTTTCTGGCTCGCCGGAAGTCAAAAATGTAATTAGGTTTAATAATTTATAGCTAGCTGTAATCAACCTATCTAACCCAGTTTCTGCCAAGCCTAGCTCTAATAAATAGGCTTTTGCTTCTTCTGGGCTTAAATCGGCCAACTCGGCTTCCAGCTTTGCCGAGATCTCTATTTGAGCAGTAGATTCACTTACCTTTATAGTTTCTGTTCCTGGCTTTTTATCTTCATCCACATTTACCACATACAACATCGGTTTCATAGTAAGAAGTTGTAATTCTTTCATCCAAAGTGTTTCATCTTCATTATATTCCAACTCACGAGCTGGCTTACCTGCTTGTAGTTGTTTTTCTACCCTATCAAATAACTCTAGTTGTTTTTCAAAATCTTTGGCTGCAACTCCTTTGGCTGCTCGTTTGGTGTTGTCTAATTTTTTGGAAACTGTTTGTAAATCAGCCAGCGCCAACTCTAAATTTATAACTTCCGCATCGTTTTTTGGATCTACTTTATTATTTACATGAATCACATTACTATCGGTAAACGAGCGTACCACTTGCACAATAGCATCTACTTCTCTGATATGAGAAAGGAATTTATTTCCCAAACCTTCTCCTTCAGAAGCGCCCTTTACTATGCCGGCGATATCTACAAACTCTATAACTGTAGGGATAGTTTTTTGTGAGGCAGAGACTTCGGCCAGTTTTTGCAAACGATTATCCGGCACCTCAACTACACCGACGTTTGGATCGATGGTACAAAAAGGATAATTTTGGGCATCTGCCTGTTTGCTGCGGGTAAGGGCATTAAACAAGGTGGACTTTCCTACGTTTGGCAGACCAACTATACCTATAGATAATGACATATAACAGATAATCTACACTAATAACAAACGAATAATACCAAAGGTTATACCAAAAAGCAATCTTTGAATAATTATAAAAAAGAGGCTGGACTTGTTAGCCCAACCCTAGATGGGTGTTTGGATGGTTTTCATTTGTATGTTGGCAGAACCATAACATGAAAATGACCCTGATTCTTTTCTTCTACGGCTATTACTTGCCCTTGAGATTGCAGATAAATCAATCTACTCCTCCACCATTTCTTACCAGAAGATCCAAGTTTATAAAAGGAAATATCCACCGCTGCACAGGTTGAGTGAGAGGACTGCTGCCACCACTTACTGCCAACAATGGCCCCTTTTTTCCACTTATGAAGCTTTACCTGATACTCAGTTGGACGAGTCAAAGAAGTAATCTTGGAACGCTTGCCGGTCACTCGATGTGCTTCAGCAGGTTCCTTATCCAAAAAATCTTTCACAAAAGTACATGAATAATGGTAGAAGACCTTATTACTAGGATCAAGATACCCAATATCTTTGTCCAAGTAGTACGAACTTGTGCTCGAAGAAATCAAAACCAGATTCTGCACACCTTTTGTCCCGATTAACTTCTTTACACCGCTCAGGTTTTTAATCCGAGTAAGCTTATGCTTGTTGGCAGCACGATTCTGCTGTTTCTGTTTTGCCTTGCTGTACTGCAAGGCGATTGGAACGCCAGAGCGTTTACGACGCTTCCGCCCTGCCTCTGCGTCCGAAGACACAAACAGACCAAGACAGAATGAAAAAAGAACGAGGAGTTTCAACATACTGCCCTCCGATACATGCATATTAACAAAACTAGACTAATAAGACAAACTTCATAATTAAAAAACAGCCTTTAGGGACTGTTTTTTATTTGATCTGTGGACCAACGGGGATTTGAACCCCGGACCTCTTCCATGCCATGGAAGCGCTCTAGCCAGCTGAGCTATTGGCCCAATAATTTACTTTTTAAAAATCGCCTACCTGCGGCTGTTTTAAAATACACCTCACGAGCACGTGCTTCAACAAAAGTTGCGTACTGCTCATAATAAGATACTCTTATATCTTTCATTTTGCTAGTAGTAATAGTTTTGCCTCTTCTGTGTTCTTGTAACCTTCTGTCCAGGTTATTAGTTATTCCTTTATACTTTTTGCCATTCACGTCCTCTAAGACGTAGACGTAGTAATCCATACTTATACAAGCTGAGCTACCCGCCCGAACGACTGAAATCGTTCAGTCGGGCGGGTTGGCCCAATTTTTTTAAACTTGTTGCATTGTAAAACAAAACCCCTAGACTGTCAACCGATTGTACATCAAAAATTAATGCTTTTTTAACTTTGCGTCTACAGTAATAGCTTCGGCTTCTTTACCTTCCAAATCAATAATCTCAGATTTTTGTGGATGATACTCCTTATGTTCATAAGTTACATAATACTTAGCATCGCCGGCTATAAAGTAATACTTACCAGCGCTATCTGTAACTTGAGTATCTACCAACTTATTAAATTGAGAGTTAAACAATCTAGCAATTACTCTAGAAACAGGCGCTCTGCTAGAATCGTCATATACAAAGCCCCAATTCTTTGGCTTGCTAGGTACGGCCAATTTACGGAATATAAAGAATACTACAATATGCACAACAAGCAAACCAACGATGTACCATTTAGGAGATACATATAAAGAAGCGCCCGTAACTAAAATACCAATCACAGATAAAGCTGTTTGCAAATTACGCCCAACTTTTTGCCAAAATAAACGGCCTGGTCTCTTGGTGGCTTCTACTGGATCCAAAGGTATGGTGGCAGTTATGCTGGTAGAGTTTTTTACCTCTATTGTTTCTCCATGATAAATATCTACTCTTTGGCCATCACTTTGGAAACCTTCCAAAAATTTGGATGGGAAAATAAACTTATTTTTCTGTATCGACAATTTATATTTACCAGGGGCCACCATAAAAATAAAACGCCCTTTAGAGTCGGTCACTTTGGACTGGAGCACTTTGTTCGTCTCCGCATTTAGCAATCTAACCATTGCCAAACCAATTGGCATTTTATTTAAGGAATTATATACCAATCCCCACTTTTCTCTTTTTCTCCAACCCAAAAGCATGAGAGGTTGCAGGAACAGAAGCCTCAAAAAAGGAAGGAAATCTAACCAAGAAACAAATGACAAGGCCCCAACTACTACCGCTGTAACAGCGGTTGGTACCACCACCTCTTCATTTACTTTCTCCACTTCCGGATTGTTCGCTACATCCTGAATTACCTGCACTGCCACTGTAGATAAAATTTTTGTCTGACCAGTCAAGGCTACTGTAATATTTTTAATATTTGTTGGCAGAGATTCTTTTGGATCTATTTTTAATTCTAATTTAACTGGTTTAGCAATCAAATTTAATTGCGGATTTATTACATGATTTCTTACATCATTTATACTTACAGAACGACTATAATAACCATTTTTTTCTAAACTAATTTTAAAATCTCCGTTTGGCACTAACCAACCAAAATTTCCATTGATGTCGGATGCTACTGGATTAAGCTGACCAAAATTGCCCATTTCAAAAATGCCGCCATCCTGTCCATATAAAGTTATAGATACCCCTGCCAAACCTTTTTCATCTTTGTCTGTTATCTGCCCCCAATACAAACTGTTTAACTGAAAACCAACAGAATCTAGCTGATCCGAACCATAATCAATCTCTATATATGCTTGCGTAAGTCCAATTTTATTAAAAAATAAATCGGCATAATAACGCTTGTCGGTAGAACTATAAACAAACTGGTGCGCGTCCGTATTGCCCACATGTAAAATCATAGTTTGTGGCACGCCAAACAAAGAGACTTCAGGCACAGCCACAGTAAGACTAGTACCAGATAAACCAGTAACAGCATCACTAATTGGCTCTAATATTATCTGGCGATTTCCACCAAAAAATATTAACTTATTTAAATCTAATTTTATAAACTCCGGCACAGTTGGTTCGGGTGGATTATATTCATCATTGTCGTCGGCATTGTCACACCCCGGGTCTACACCGTGATCAATTTTTCCATCACCATCATCATCTAGCCCATTATTACAAGCCTTGGCAACTTGATTTTCTACAACACAACCACTAAAACCGACGCAGGCTGGATCTGCACAATCTTGTCTATTATTGTTATCGTCATCTATATTGTTATCACAAATTTCCGGCCCCGGAGAAGTGGATGTTGGCGGAGGAGTAACAATACATTGTGGCAAAAGCGCGCAGGCGCTGTCGGCACAATCTATTTGGCCATTACTATCATCGTCTAAACTATTTCCACAGATTTCTGATGGAGGTGTGGGTGGTATAATTGGCACAATTTGTCCGTTCCTAAAAATACCCGGGCTATTGTTATTGGAGGTGTCAAAAGAAAAAATTGTATAAAAATAATTAATATTTTCTATTACGTTTGTGTCGGTAAAATTTGTGCCTGTGCCGGTATAAACTGCCGTACCATCGCCAGGAACGAGTGAGGGCGAATCAACTTTTCTTACGATAAGTACATTGGTAAAGTCGGGAGTACCAACCAAGCTAGGATTTGTCCAGGATAAAACAATAAAAGTTGTAGTAGTAGAAAGAGAAAAATTAGACACATCTGGCGGCGGAACATTATCTGGTTTGGTCACAAAGGTTACATCACCCACAGTACTAGCACTGTTTCCAGAGGCGTCCGTAGACACAATCTGAAAATGATAAGTAGTGCTAGGTAGCAAATTTACTAATGGCACGCTATGGTTTAATGCCCCTGTAACATCAAAATAATTTGAGCCGTACGCACCCGTTAAACCATAATTTAATTGGGTGTCGGCGGATTCATCTGTAGTCCATTGTATAGTAGCGGTAGTAATGCTAGTGTCTACTTGAACATTACTTATAATCGGCGGAGTGGTATCTGCCACAGGGGGCGCCGTAAGAGTAGAGAAAGTTCCAGTATATTCGGTAGTTTGATTACCTGTATCTACTGCAGAAATTTTAAAATAATATAAAGTACCAGTAGCCAAGCCAGACAAGCTGGTCTGATAATTTCCAGTTACTGTGCCAGAGCTACCATAAGAAATAGAAGTTCCATAAACAAAGCTAGAGGCGCTAACACCAAGATTGTCGGACGCGCTCCAGCTAAAGCTGGCAGTAGTATATGAAACACTTGAAGAAACAACATTAGAGATTTCAGGAAATGAATCACCGCCACCGCCTCCACCCCCACCACCGCCTCCACCGGAAGAAGGAACCGTTGCATTTACAGTTATGCCCTGATCTACATTTGCTGCTTGAACATATACCCAAAAAAACCCACTAAAAATAAGGACAAAAAGAAAAATCATTTTTTTCAACACTCTATTCATAGAAATCTTTACGGTGTTTCAATTGTAGTAGTAGCAACATCTAAAACAGGCTCGCTTTCTAATTCAACGGCTTCTGTGGAGGTAGGGACAGTTTCTGAAGCAGGAGTTTCTGATATAGGAGTTTCTTCGACAGGTGTTTCTGTATTTTCGGACGGAGTTTCGGCGCCTTCTGTTGGGCTTTCAATTATTTCTTCCTCTTCTACTATTACCGAGCCAGAGCTACTGTCCGATGCCTCTTCTGTCACTGTGTTTGAGCTATTGTTCAATAGCTCTTCTTCAGAATTTAATACTTTGGCAATAATAGTCCAATCAAAATCCGCATTACTCGTCCCGTTTTCATTTTCTTTTACAACAAAGCTGTCATAGTTCTTTTCAGATATATGTACACCCTTTGTTTCACCAGACATTGTAACAAACACCTTCAACGCCACCGTCCTATCAATAATACTTTGATCCAGATCTGTGAGGATTACTCTTCTGGTGCCGTTTTCCAAAGTAGAGGTGCCGGAGATGATAATTTCTTGTTTACCGGTGCTTTGTAGGCCGTAGGTTTCTTTTTCTTCGCCGTTTGTAGTGGTTATCTTTTGAATTAGGTTTCCAGATTCATCGATTCTCCATTTATTGTTCTTGGCTATGATGGTGGAGACATTGATAATGGAGTTGTTTTGCAGATCAAGATTACCACCGTTGTAGGCAAGGTTTCCACTGTTTGTACTATGGATATTTAGGTTCTCTGGGCTAGCCTCTTCGGATAGATTGATACCTTGAGCGGTAGCAATTTCTTCAATATCGTCTTTGATTTCGGTGATTGCCTGATCGCGGTTGTATACCCAACCGGTTCTAATGAGTGAGAGGATTTTACCGGTGGAGGTTGGTAATGGTTCGAGGGCAAGACCAATAATACCAACTACTTTGTTGTTTTTGTCTTTGCTTGGATCGTACTTCATTGCATAGCCAGGTCTGGAAGCAGAGACGAGCAAATCTCCTCTGGAGATTGGGCCGTTCTCGGTTGTAACTTTGACGGGTACTCGACCAACCATTGCAAGAACAGCCGTGTAATCTGTTTTACCATTGCCAACGACGATAGTTGGATTGGTAGAGATGACACCAGCTACAGATTGTTCGTAATTAGCATCGCTTCTTCTGTATGTATCTGGATTGTTTCTATCTACCATCATTACATCACCTGCTTCGGCTACATCGTCTATGGCAATATCTACTCGTTCGGCTAAATCACCTGGGTTGGTAGAAGTGCCCAGGATTGCGCTAGCACCAAAGTAATTTCCAGCCGCATGCACATCGCCATTGGCTGCAACAGAGAAGACAGAAGTGTTGTTGGCTCGAAGAGAGATAATGTAATTGTCTGAAAGCGGAGAGGTGAAGTTAACTGCATTGAAAGTAAAGGCTCTGCTTCCAGAGAAACTGCTAGCAGAAGATTCAAATAGTGTGGAGGTGGCAAAAGATAATTTGTTTACTACACTTGTACCACTTAGAGATATATCTCCGGTAACAATTAAGTTGAATGGATTGGCAGCTGTACCTACAGTTAGAACATTGTTGGTAGTGTCTACAGTGAGCGCAGAGTAAAGTTTGTTGTTCCAGCTAATGTTGATGAAACCCATTACGGTGCCGACTTCCGAAGAAGTGTAATCACCCATTGCTATCGCAATGGTAGGGCCTTCTTCGGTGGCAAGCATGGCTACACCAGGAATGTTGGAAGAAGTTAATTTGTCTCCGACATGGATATCGCCATTTGCATTTGTAACTTTAATTAGAACACGACCACTGAGTGCCAGAGGTAATGGATTATCTGCATCTTCGACATTGTGACCGATACTGTTGAAGTCTCCGATTTGAGTGCTGTCGGATATTACACCAACTAATCCTGTTTGGTAGGCAGAGGTAGCTTTGGAAAGTTTTGGAATAGAGTTGCCATCTTGAGTTGTGACAAAATTAGTAGATAATGCGACCACATCACCAAGTTGCAGACCAACATCGGCGGCATACATTTCCATATAGTCGGCGGCAGCGGTGGTGTTACAGTCATATATTACTTGGTTGGTGCTGGTGCCATTGGTGGAATGACACAGAGCAGAAGTAGCTCCGGCTGGACTGTAGAGATCTACTTCTAGTTCTCCTTGAACATCAAGAGTGGCAGTTGGAGTGGAAGTGCCGATACCGATTTTACCGTTTGAAAATACTCTAAAGATGCTAGAAGATGCAGCAGAGTCTATGCTAAAGATGGAGGAAGTGGCTCCGGTGGAAGATGCAAAGATAGAGAGTGCACCTTGAGACATTATGCCTCCGGCTCCTACATTTAATGACGTACCAGCCATGATATTTCCTTGTGCAAAGACATCATTTCTAGATTGGATGTTGCCTACTTCGGCGGAGTGGGCTATGAGAGAGGTGACTTCGGTGCCGGAGATGTCGATGATGGAGATGGAGTCGGCATCACTATTTACAGAATATAGATAACGACCAGATAAATATATGGAAAAATCAACACCATCTATTGAAGTGCTAACTACTACCCTTGGCGTTAAAGGATTAGAAACGTCTAAAATAGAAATAACGTTTGGAACAGCGGCAGATGACAAATAGGCATAACGACCGGAGACAAAAATAGATTCTGGCTGTGTACTTACCGAAGTAGTGGCTACTTGAACTGGTGCTGTTGGATTAGAAATATCTACAACAGAAATTGTGTTCGAAGTTGAATTTGCTACGTAGGCATAACGACCGGAGACATAAATAGAATGGGGACCTTCACCTACAGATGTAGTAGCCACTTGCACTGGAGCAGATGGATTAGAAATATCAATGACGGAAATAGTATTTGAGGAAGCATTGGCTGTATATGCGTAGCGACCAGAAACATAAATAGATTGAGGATTTGCCTCCACATTAACTGTAGAAATTTGTCTTGGTGCTACGGGATTGGAAATGTCTACAATGGAAACATTACTACTACCAAAATTTGCCACATAGGCATACTTACCCGAAACATATATAGAATAAGGGCTTGTGCCAACATTAACAGTAGACACTTGTCTTGGAGCTGTGGGATTAGAGACATCTATTACAGAAATATTATTACTACTAAAATTAGCTGTATATGCATACCGGCCAGATACAAATACAGAATAAGTGCCTGTGCCAGCGGTGGTGGAAGAAATCTGAATAGGGGCTGCTGGATTAGAGACATCTACAATTGTAATATTATTATCAGTAAAATTAGCAGTATATGCATACTTACCGGAAACAAAGATAGAGTTTGGACCGTTTCCAACACTAGTGGTAGCAACCCGAGAAATAACAGTACCAGGGCCAACTATATTCGAAATATTTCCAACCACAGATAATTTCTGTGAAGGAGTGGAAGTGCCAATACCAACATTGCCATTGGCTAAAACTTTTATAATGTTGGGTGCGCCTGCAGAATCTACACTAAACACAGTAGAGGTTGGGCCGGTAGCAGAAGAAAATACTGACAATGAACCTTGAGACATTATACCTCCGGATCCAACTGTAAGAGACGTACCAGCCATAATATTTCCTTGAGCAAAAATATCATTTCTAGCTTGCAAATTTCCTACTTCGACAGAGTGAGCTATGAGAGAGGTGACTTCGGTGCCGGAGATGTCGACAACAGAAAAAGTATCTGTATCGTTATTGGTAATATATGCATAACGACCGGAAACATAAATTGCACCCCCACCAAAGCCCGCAGCCGTGGTATTAATTCTACGTGGTGTTGAAGAGTTCAAAATATCTATAACAGATAAAGTGTTCGGAGTTCCGTTTAGAACGTAGGCGTACCTACCTGACACAAAGAGAGCTACCGGATTTGTGCCAGCGCTAGTAGTAGCAACTTGAATAGGAGTAGAAGGGTTAAAAATATCAACAACAGATATTGTGTTTGCATTAACATTTGTTACATATGCGTAGCGACCTGAAACAGATATATTTAAAGGACCTGTACCTACAGAAGTAGTGGCCATTAGAACAGGCACAGAAGGATTAGAAACATCTATAACAGAGATAGAATTAGAACCATTATTTACCGTATAAACATACCGATCTGATACAAAAATATTATAAGGATCACCACCCGCACTAGTAGTGGTAACTAATTTAGGAAATAAAGGATTTGAAATATCTATAATAGACACATTCAGCGAACCGCTATTTGCTATATACGCATAACGACCGGATACAACAACATCTTGAATACTTGTTCCACCCCCATCTATAGCAGAAACTTGAGTTGGGGTAGATGGATCAGAAATATCTACTATAGACATAGTATTATCGCCAAAGTTGGTTACGTAAGCATAACGTCCAGAGACATACACAGATCGAGGATTATTACCCACAAAGCCAGTAGAAATTTCTATTGGAGCAGCTGGGTTTGAAACATCTACCACAGAAATAGTGCCGGCTGTATCATTAACTACGTATGCATAACGACCGGAGACAAAGACATCATAAATTCCACCTGTCATACTTGTAGTAGCCATAATTGAAATTACGGTACTCGGATCCATCACATTCGAAATACTCCCCACCACAGACAATCGTTGTGTTGGTGTGGTTGTACCAACACCGATGTTTCCATTTGGAAGAATAAATAATGTGGAGGTTGCAGATACGGCTGTACCGTTGGTGGCGTAGTATGGGAATTGTCCGGCTAGACCACTGTTTACAGTTCCACTTCCATTACTAAATCCTAGAGTGGAAGTAGAGACCCAGTTTACGACAGTGCCGTTGCTGTAAAGGATTTGGCCGTTTGTTCCAAGAGTTGAACTTGCGTCATATATTCCGCCAGTGATTGATATATCTCCTTGAACAGAGAGAGTGGCCATTGGTGAAGAAGAGTTAATACCAACTCTACCATTGGTGAGGATAGTAAGAAGTGATGATCCGGAAGAAGAGACAACGGTGAACGGATTGATTCCTCCTCCTACTCCTTGAACTGCAAAAGTAGAGATTGGAGAAGAGGTATTAATACCAACACTGCCGTTGGTGAGAATAGTGAACATTGAAGACATGGTTGGAGAGGAACTAACAATGGAGAGCGGATTTTCTAACCCTGTTCCTTGGATTGTTAGTTTAGCTATTGGAGTAGATGTTCCCATTACTATTCTGCCACCGGCATATGCTCTAAATATGTTTTGTGTTTGAGCAGAATCGATACTAAAGAGAGTTGATGTTACTCCGGTAGAAGATGCAAATATGGAGACAGACCCTTGAGACATTATACCTCCAGCTCCTACCATCAGAGATGTTCCGGCCATGATGTTGCCTTGCGCAAAGATATCGTTTCTGGATTGGAGATTGCCTACTTCGGCTGAGTGAGCTATAAGTGAGGTGGCTTCGGTACCGGAGATATCGATGATGGAGAGGGTGTCGCCTGTACTATTTGCAGTATATGCATAACGACCCGAAACAAACACTGAATATGGGTTTAATCCTACCCCCACAGTGGCAACCCGAACTGGAGCAGTTGGATTTGCCACATCTATTACAGAAACATCATTTGATGTGTAATTTGCTACATAAACATAACGACCAGACACAAATAGATGCTGAGGATTTGTTCCAACAGAAGTAGTAGCCACTTGCACTGGAGCTGCCGGATTAGAAACATCTACTACAGAAATGGTGTTAGATGTATAGTTAGCCACATAAGCATAACGGCCGGAAACAGCTATAGCAGAAGGGTCTTTTCCTATAGTTGTACTAGCAACAAAAGAAGGGCTATACGGATTAGAAACATCGACTATAGAAATAATACCACTTCCTACAGTAGGCTGGTTAGCAAGATACGCATACTTACCAGAAACATAGATAGATATTGCGTTAGAAGGAATTGATGGCGGTGCAATTTCAGAAATTTTTATTGGCATTAAAGGGTTTGATACATCTATTATGCCTAATGTATTACTATGAAAATTTACTACATATAAATAATGTCCGGACACATACATAGAAGCCACTCTTGGAAAGGAAGTGGTAGCCACCTCTCTTGGCGCTGCGGGGTTAGAAATATCTACTATAGAAATAGTGCCGGAAACAGCAGAGTCAGTATAATAATTTGCTACATAAGCATACCTGCCAGATACAAAAATACTAATTGGCGACTCTCCAACAGAAGTTGTAGCAATCTGTTTTGGTGCCGTAGGATTAGTAATATCAATTACAGATATATTATTTCCAAAATAATTGGCTGTATATGCATACTTTCCAGAAACAAATACAAATGTAGGTCCAGAACCTGTACTCGTCACCCCAACCTGCGCAATACTCGTACTCACCCCAATCACATTCGAAATATTTCCAACCACCGAAAGTTTTTCTGTTGGTGTAGAAGTACCAATACCAATATTGCCGTTTGTAAGAACACGGAAGAGACTTTGTCCCGTGGAAGAGACAACAGTGAACGGATTCATTAGGCCGGAGCCTTGGACTGTGAGAGTGGAAGATACGGTGCTTGTACCAACACCAAAAGAGGTGCCGATAATACCGGTGCCGGAGATATTGAAATTACCGATTTGTTGAGAGCCAGTACTTACAGCTTGGAGCATGATAAATCCAGATGAAAGTCCAAGAGAACTTGTACTTACCCAGATAGGTGTACCACCACCAATGGATTGAAGTATTTGACCGGACGATCCAAGAGCGGTTGCGTTGTAGCTAGTACCATCGGAGTAGATAAGGGCACCGCTTGCAGCAATTGTAGAAGAGTTTGTACCACCGTTGGCTATTGGAAGAATACCAGTTACTTCGGTGGTAAGAGTGACAGTGCTGGTAGACCAAGTTCCGTTTGTGATTCTTACCAAGCCACTCCAGGCTAAAGTGTTTGTACCAGTACCACCGTAGGTAGAAGAGATAGCTGTACCATTCCAGAGACCGGCGGTGATTGTAGAGAAACTGGAACTGCCGAGAACATTAAGAGAATTAAGGATAGTGGAAGTGGAAACTGTGGTGCTATTAAAAGCGAAGTTACCAACACTATCTGATTTTGGAATATATACAGTAGAAGAAAGTGTATTTACTCCTATTCCGTCTAGATATTTGGAGTTGAAAGCATATGGAGTAGCAGTGATTCTTTTTCTTGGTGTAAGGGTGTCTGATCCTACTCTTACTTCTAGGTATACGGAGGTGTTGTTAGAGAAGATGGCTGGTTCGAGGGGGTTGGTGTTGGTGTCGCCTAGGTTTATGCTAAATAGTCCCTGTGAAGGAGTGGTGCTAACTGCAGCCGGAGAACCAATAGTGCCACTGGCGGTATACAAAATATTTCCAGAGGTAGCTGCGTCGTATAAAACGAAAGTCATGTCTTGAGTAGTTGTTGCTAGTCTGTTGCTTACTAATAATTTACCTTGATAGGTAATGATAAGCGGAGCATTCGCCGCTTCTGCTTTCTTGTTAAATATATTTGCAAACGCAAAAAACAAAACTAACCCAAATAGCAAAAAAATGGGAAGTTTTTTTATGTTTTTCCAAAGATTTTGTCTTTGGATTTTGCTTCCGCTGGGGTGGTCCATACCTTTACCTTTTTCGCGACCATTAACCTATATATTATACCCTCTTTACAGACAATTTCCTATGCTAAATTATCACATTAATATGTGGATAAGTACGACAAAAAATTAATAGATAAAAAATACTATTTTTTCTTATAAGCTAGCCAAAAAACTTCAAAAGAATTAACAAAAAAACAGCGCGTTGATTTAATTTTCCGAATCCGTTGGCGACTCAATAATTATAGGCTCAATTTCAGAAATAATTTTGGCAATTACTACCCATTCAAAGGCAACATTGCTGACACCCTCTTCACTTTCTTTTACTACAAAACTCTCAAAGTCTCTTTCCGAAACATATACATCTTTAGACTCACCATAAACAGTTACTTGTATCTTCAACGCCACCGTCCTATCAATAATACTTTGATCCAGATCTGTGAGGATTACTCTTCTGGTGCCGTTTTCCAAAGTAGAGGTGCCGGAGATGATAATTTCTTGTTTACCGGTGCTTTGTAGGCCGTAGGTTTCTTTTTCTTCGCCGTTTGTAGTGGTTATCTTTTGAATTAGGTTTCCAGATTCATCGATTCTCCATTTATTGTTCTTGGCTATGATGGTGGAGACATTGATAATGGAGTTGTTTTGCAGATCAAGATTACCACCGTTGTAGGCAAGGTTTCCACTGTTTGTACTATGGATATTTAGGTTCTCTGGGCTAGCCTCTTCGGATAGATTGATACCTTGAGCGGTAGCAATTTCTTCAATATCGTCTTTGATTTCGGTGATTGCCTGATCGCGGTTGTATACCCAACCGGTTCTAATGAGTGAGAGGATTTTACCGGTGGAGGTTGGTAATGGTTCGAGGGCAAGACCAATAATACCAACTACTTTGTTGTTTTTGTCTTTGCTTGGATCGTACTTCATTGCATAGCCAGGTCTGGAAGCAGAGACGAGCAAATCTCCTCTGGAGATTGGGCCGTTCTCGGTTGTAACTTTGACGGGTACTCGACCAACCATTGCAAGAACAGCCGTGTAATCTGTTTTACCATTGCCAACGACGATAGTTGGATTGGTAGAGATGACACCAGCTACAGATTGTTCGTAATTAGCATCGCTTCTTCTGTATGTATCTGGATTGTTTCTATCTACCATCATTACATCACCTGCTTCGGCTACATCGTCTATGGCAATATCTACTCGTTCGGCTAAATCACCTGGGTTGGTAGAAGTGCCCAGGATTGCGCTAGCACCAAAGTAATTTCCAGCCGCATGCACATCGCCATTGGCTGCAACAGAGAAGACAGAAGTGTTGTTGGCTCGAAGAGAGATAATGTAATTGTCTGAAAGCGGAGAGGTGAAGTTAACTGCATTGAAAGTAAAGGCTCTGCTTCCAGAGAAACTGCTAGCAGAAGATTCAAATAGTGTGGAGGTGGCAAAAGATAATTTGTTTACTACACTTGTACCACTTAGAGATATATCTCCGGTAACAATTAAGTTGAATGGATTGGCAGCTGTACCTACAGTTAGAACATTGTTGGTAGTGTCTACAGTGAGCGCAGAGTAAAGTTTGTTGTTCCAGCTAATGTTGATGAAACCCATTACGGTGCCGACTTCCGAAGAAGTGTAATCACCCATTGCTATCGCAATGGTAGGGCCTTCTTCGGTGGCAAGCATGGCTACACCAGGAATGTTGGAAGAAGTTAATTTGTCTCCGACATGGATATCGCCATTTGCATTTGTAACTTTAATTAGAACACGACCACTGAGTGCCAGAGGTAATGGATTATCTGCATCTTCGACATTGTGACCGATACTGTTGAAGTCTCCGATTTGAGTGCTGTCGGATATTACACCAACTAATCCTGTTTGGTAGGCAGAGGTAGCTTTGGAAAGTTTTGGAATAGAGTTGCCATCTTGAGTTGTGACAAAATTAGTAGATAATGCGACCACATCACCAAGTTGCAGACCAACATCGGCGGCATACATTTCCATATAGTCGGCGGCAGCGGTGGTGTTACAGTCATATATTACTTGGTTGGTGCTGGTGCCATTGGTGGAATGACACAGAGCAGAAGTAGCTCCGGCTGGACTGTAGAGATCTACTTCTAGTTCTCCTTGAACATCAAGAGTGGCAGTTGGAGTGGAAGTGCCGATACCGATTTTACCGTTTGAAAATACTCTAAAGATGCTAGAAGATGCAGCAGAGTCTATGCTAAAGATGGAGGAAGTGGCTCCGGTGGAAGATGCAAAGATAGAGAGTGCACCTTGAGACATTATGCCTCCGGCTCCTACAGAGAGAGATGTTCCGGCCATGATATTTCCTTGTGCAAAGACATCATTTCTTGATTGGATGTTTCCTACTTCAGCAGAGTGAGCTATGAGAGAGGTGACTTCGGTGCCGGAGATGTCGATGATGGAGATATAATCCTGGTCGTAGTTAGCAGTATACGCATAACGGCCAGAGACAAAAATACCTCTAGGACCAGGTCCCTGGCCAGTCGCTATACTTAAATTCGGCAACAAGACTGGAGAAGTGGAACTTACCACATCTATAATAGATATATCGTGCGCGTCATAATTGGCAGTAAAGGCATAACGACCGGAGACATAAATTGAAGAAGGGAAAGATTCACAGCAAGCAGTATTAACAGAAGATACCTGTATAGGTGCTGCTGGATTAGAAACATCTACAATAGCTACATTATGAATACCATTTGACACATAAGCATAACGACCAGAAACATAGATAGACCAACCTGCTCCAGGAATAGATGTAGTTGCAACTTGTACAGGAATAGATGGGTTAGAAACATCTATTACAGATAATGTACTGGAACCATTGGCAGTATACGCATAACGGCCAGAGACAAAAATCGCATTCGGGGTACCGGAAACAAACATGTTAACAACACGCACTGGAGCCAATGGATTTGAAATATCTAATATAGAAATAGTACTAGAAGAACCAGTAGTAATATAAGCATAACGTCCGGAGACATATATTGATTCGGGTTGCCCCTCTAACCAAAGTCTAGAAACTTCTCGAGGTGATTTAGCATTGGAAATATCTACCACAGAGACAGTACCAGAAGCATTGGCTGTATACGCGTAGCGCCCAGACACAAAAATAGATAGAGTGCTCGTACCAACAGAAGTAGTCGCCATGTGCGCGGGGACTAGTGGATTAGAGACGTCAATTATAGAAATTGTATTTGCAAGATAGTTTGCCGTATACGCATACTTGCCAGAAACAAAGATAGAGAACGGTCCATTGTCTGCAGAAGTAGTTGCTACTTGCGACATGGTAGTACCAACACCTACTATATTCGAAATATTTCCTACCACCGAAAATTTTTCTGCAGGAGTTGATGTACCGATACCAACTTTACCATTAGAAAATACTTTGAGTATATTGGGTGATGAAGTTGCATTAATACTAAATACAGAAGAGGTAGTATTGGTAGCAGATACAAAAATAGATAGCACACCTTGAGACATTATTCCTCCCGCTCCCGCTGTTAAAGACGTACCAGCCATAATATTTCCTTGAGCAAAAATGTCATTTCTTGATTGCAAATTTCCTACTTCGACAGAGTGGGCCATAAGCGATGAAACTTCGGTGCCAGAAATATCTATAACAGAAAGCGTACTTGAATTATAATTAACCACATAGGCGTAGCGACCGGAGACATAAATAGAAAAAGGATTATTCTCTACAGTGGTTGTAGCAACTTGTCTAGGACTTTTCGGATTAAGTGTGTCTACTACAGTAAGCATATTTGTATCTTGACTTACCATATATACAAAACGGCCGGAAACAAAAACTGAATAAAGACCAGTAGCAATACTAACGGTAGATGTTTGTACTGGAGCTGCCGGGTTGGAAATATCTACAACAGATAAAGTATTTCCTCCATTGGCTACATAGGCATATCGACCGGAAACAGAAATAGAAAATGGGTTAGAACCAACAGAAGTTGTAGAAACTTTTACAGGAAGAGATGGATTAAAAATATCTACTATAGAGATATTACTTGAACCTGAATTCGCCACATAAGCATAGCGCCCAGAAACATAAATGGAATGGGGTTCTGTACCTACACTAGTAGTGGCAATCTGCACAGGCGCATTAGGATTAGAAACATCCAGAACAGAAATTGTATTTTCATTTTTATTTGCCACATAAGCAAAATGTCCCGAAACATAAATTGAATAAGGAGAATCTCCAACAACTACACTAGATATTTGCTTTGGCGCTGCCGGATTAGAAACATCTACTATAACAACAAAATCATTACTTATGGTGGTCACATACGCATACTTTCCAGATACAAAAACAGAGTATGGGTTTGCGCTCACAGCAGCCGTAGAAATTTGTACAGGCAACAGAGGATTAGAAATGTCTACGATAGAAAGAGTGTTGTCATTATAGTTAGTTGTATAAGCGTATTTGCCGGATACAAAAACCGAACTTGGATTTAGCCCCACACTCGTAGTAGCAATCTGTGAAATAGCTGTCCCTATCTCTGTCACATTCGCAATACTCCCCACCACAGACAATCGTTGTGTTGGTGTGGTTGTGCCAACACCGATGTTTCCATTTGGGAGAATAAATAATGTGGAGGTGGCAGATACGGCTGTACCGTTGGTATCGTAGTATGGGAATTGTCCGGCTAGACCACTGTTTACAGTTCCACTTCCATTACTAAATCCTAGGGTGGAAGTAGAGACCCAGTTTACGACAGAGCCATTGCTGTAAAGAATTTGGCCGTTTGTTCCAAGAGTGGAACTTGCATCATATATTCCACCGGTGATTGAGATATCTCCTTGAATAGAGAGGGTGGCCATTGGTGAAGATGAATTAATGCCTACTCTACCATTGGTGAGAATTGTGAGAAGTGATGAGCCAGAAGAAGAGACAACGGTGAATGGATTGATTCCTCCGCCTACTCCTTGAACAGAGAGAGTAGAGATTGGAGATGAAGTGTTAATACCAACACTACCGTTGGTAAGAATAGTGAACATTGAAGACATGGTTGGAGAGGAACTAACAATGGAGAGTGGATTTTCTAACCCTGTTCCTTGGATTGTTAGTTTAGCAAGCGGAGAAGATGTGCCTATGGTTATTCTACCACTAGCGAAGGCTTTGAATACATCCTGTTGTATGGCGGAGTCCATGCTAAAGATAGAAGAAGTGACACCAGTAGAAGATGCGAAGATTGAAAAGGATCCTTGAGACATTATGCCACCAGCTCCTACTATCAAAGATGTTCCAGCCATGATGTTGCCTTGCGCAAAGATATCGTTTCTGGATTGGAGATTGCCTACTTCGGCTGAGTGAGCTATTAGACTAGTGACTTCGGTACCGGAGATGTCGATGATGGAGAGAGACTCAGAAGAAGCATTTGTTATATATATATAACGACCAGAAATCTGAATACTGCTTGGAAATAAACCAACGGGAATATTTTTAATTAATTTAGGCGCGGACGGAATCGCAATATCCACAACAGAAATATCGTTAGAGTCTGTGTTGGCCACAAATGCATACCTTCCAGAAACAATGAGGCTCTGCGGGCCTGTACCAACAGAAGTGGTAGCTACTTGTACTGGAACAAGTGGATTAGATACATCTATGACGGCCATAGTGTTTGAAGCATAGTTTGATAGATAAGCATAACGACCTGAAACATGCACATTAAAAAAATCACCGAATAAGCTAGTGGTAACAAGCAACGGAAGGAACGGGTCAGACACATCAAAAATTAAAAATTTTCCTTTCAGACTGATAGAATGTCCTCCTGCTACATAGGCATAACGACCAGATACAAAAACACCTCCGAGTAATGAGTTTAACGGCTCGTCCATATTAACTTTAGAAATATGAACCGGATTCAAAGGGTTAGATATATCTACCACATCCAAATTACTAGAATGATAACCAGCTACATACAAATAGTGTCCAGAAACAAACAAAGAAAGCGCGCGCGAAGTAGTAACAATAGCAACTTCTTTAAGCGAATATGGGTTAGAAATATCTAAAACTGAAATGCTGCTTGTAATATTATTACCCATATAATTTGCAACATATGCATACCGACCGGATACAGTAATAGCCATAGGGGTATTTTCTATAGAGGTGGTAGAAATTCGCACTGGGTTTGTTGGGTTAGAAATATCTACTACTGCAATAGTATTTGAACTATATTGGGCTACATAGGCATACTTACCAGAAACTGCGACAGAATATGGTGTTCCCCCCAAAGTTAAACTTCCAACCTGTGCCATAGTCGTACTAGCATCAATCACATTCGAAATGTTTCCCACCACTGCCAGTTTCTCTGTTGGTGTAGATGTACCAATGCCAACATTGCCATTTGTAAGAACACGAAAAAGACTTTGTCCCGTGGAAGAGACAACAGTGAACGGATTCATTAGGCCGGAGCCTTGGACTGTGAGAGTGGAAGATACAGTACTTGTACCAACACCGAAAGAGGTGCCGATAATACCAGTGCCGGAGATATTGAAATTACCGATTTGTTGAGAGCCAGTACTTATAGCTTGGAGCATGATAAATCCAGATGAAAGTCCAAGAGAACTTGTACTTACCCAGATAGGTGTACCACCACCAATGGATTGAAGTATTTGACCGGATGATCCAAGAGCGGTTGCATTGTATCTGGTACCATCGGAATAGATAAGAGCACCATTGGCAGCAATGGTAGAAGAGTTTGTGCCACCGTTGGCAATTGGCAGAATACCAGTTACTTCGGTGGTAAGAGTGACAGTGCTGGTAGACCAGGTACCGTTTGTAATTCTAAGTAGACCACTCCATGCTTGAGTGTCTGTGCCAGTACCACCATAGGTAGAAGAGATAGCTGTGCCATTCCAGAGACCGGCGGTGATGGTAGAGAAACTAGAACTACCGAGGACATTGAGACTGTTTAAGATAGTGGAAGTAGAGATGGTGGTGCTGTTAAAAGAGAAGTTACCAACACTGTCTGATTTTGGAATATATACGGTGGAAGAAAGTGTGTTTACTCCTATTCCATCTAGATATTTGGAGTTAAAAGCGTATGGAGTAGCTGTGATTCTTTTTCTTGGTGTAAGGGTGTCGGATCCTACTCTTACTTCTAGGTATACGGAGGTGTTATTAGAGAAGATGGCTGGTTCGAGGGGGTTGGTGTTGGTGTCGCCTAGGTTTATGCTAAAAATTCCTTGAAATGGTGTATTACTTACAGCCTGTGGAGAACCTATCGTGCCGCTAGCAGTGTAAAGCACATTACCACCACTTATAGCATCATAGAGAACAAACTTCATATCCTGGGTCGTGGTGGCCAACTTACTATTAATCAATAACTTGCCTTGGTAACTAATAACCAAAGGTGCATCCGCCGCCGCCGCCTTCTTGTTAAATATATTTGCAAACGCAAAAAACAAAACTAACCCAAATAGCAAAAAAATGGGAAGTTTTTTCATATTTTTCCAAAGATTTTGTCTTTGGATTTTGCTTCCGCTGGGGTGGTCCATTTATTCAATTTTATTACCTATATTATACACCCAAATACAATTAATTTGTATACAAAAAAACCACCAAAAAAGGTGGATAAAAAAGAAATTTTTCCTATTTTTTTCTTTTTATCAAAAAGACAAAAATAACTACCAAAACAAGCCCAAATAAACCGGCACTAACCTTGCTCCAAAGCGGCAAATACCAAATATATGCAATGGCCGACACTGACTGATTGGTCTTGCCATAAGTTACCCTAATCTGTGCTTGGTACAGACCGGGCAAACTAATTTTATTTGATTCAACGGAATCATGCCCCGTACCGTCATTTGAAACGGGGCGCTTCAATAATATTTCCGGAGAAAGCGCCCGCTTAGATCCAGCCAATAATTTATTGCCCAAAACTAGCGGCTCCGCAAAGATTTCTTCTCCTTGCCAATTCCTTATCGCCACCTCTGCCTGCATTGGCACTTCTATGTCCCCATTATTTTTTAACAACAAATCAAATTTCCAAACATCATTAGCCACAGCACCTGCTTGTAAATTCCACTTTTCTATTCCAAGCGATTCATTTACCAGCCCTTCAACTTGCAATGTTAACAAAGAAACTAGTCTAGAATTTAAACCACCGTTACTATTTTGCTGCACAGGCTCGGCAGCCAAACCCAAGTAATATGAACCTGGCAATGCATTTTCCGGAGTTTTTATAATAAAATTCACCGATTTAATTTCACCCGCTTTTACTTTAACCAAATTACTCTCTGGATAAACCCAATTTTCTGCTGTATTAATTCCTCTTTCAAAAACCGGCAACCCGGCTTCGTCTTGACTAACACCCAAAACACTTAATTTAAACGTTGTTTCTCCTGTGCTTGCAGATAAATTATTTATTTTAAAAACCACTGTTTGGCTGGCACTTTGGCCAACAGTTAATAAAATTTTGATTGGACTAATGCCAAACGCTTGCGCCAAGCTGGTAAAACCAAAACTAGCCACCGCAATTACAGCTATATACAATGCTATTTTTTTTAATCGTAAAATCATAAAAACAAAATTTATATACTGGTGGAGGCCGAAAATGTAATTGACTGACTAAGTGAAGCCGCTGCACTAGCAGAGCTAATAGCAGCTTTGAAAGTAACTACTGTTTCGGCATATGTTACCAAAGTACTAGAAGAAGAAACATTTAAACCAGCCGTTATAGCCTGATCATCAGCAAATGCTGCATCTATTCCGCTAACTGCTATACCATACTCTTCTGTACCAGCGGAAACTGCACCGTCGGCAACTGCAGTCAAACTAGTACCACTCACACTTCCAACAGATAAAACATATCCGGAACTCGCATCTACAGTTACCGATAAAGTAGCCGAAGAAGTGGTTACGGCAGAAGTGCTTAGTGTACCCAAGTTTATAGTGTTGGTATCAACATCCAGCACTAACACGCTCCAATCCATCGCCTGATAACCTGCCAAAACTTCATACACACTACTAGTAACCGAACCTCCAGTTGGAGTTTCTCCAATTGTATCTTCCAAGCTATAAGTACCACTGGTACTAAGCACACCACCGGCATCTATGCTATCGGCAAAGATTGTATAATTAGTAGATGACATTACACCAAAAGAAGCCGATGGAAAAGCCACAGCTCCTAATAAAATAATAATTGCAAACAAACTAATTTTACGCATATATATCGTGCTGAAAAAATTTTAAGCACCCTCACTAGCACTCACAAATCCCGAAACAAACTTGGCACGACAACACTTAACTACTTTTACTTTGTGCCTGCAAGCAATGCTTTTATCTTATTGACTATATCTTTATTACCCGGATTTAAATCTTTTACTTTATAGTAATATTCCAAAGCCTTGGTCTTATCTCCTTGGTTCTCATACAACAATCCCAAACTGTACAAAGCGTTGGAGTAGCTTGGCTGCAGCCTTACCGCTTCCAACCATAATTTTTCTGCATCACCTTTGTCGCCTTTTTGACCTCGGTTATACAATAATCTTCCAAAGTTAAATAACACTTCGGAATTATTTGTTATGCCGGATTGTAAAATACTTTTATAAATTTCTACAGCTTTATCTACCTCCTTGTTTAACTCATAAGCGCTAGCCAAACTTATATAAGCGCCAACATAATCTTTTTTTAAATTTATAGATTTCTGATAATATTCAATGCCTTTTACATGTTTGTTTTGCAGCATGTAATTATTTCCTAAGCGCCACATAAGTATCGGATTGGTTGGTTCCAACTCACTAGCTCTATCCAAAGATCTTATGGCCCAATCTGTGGCTTCGGGCACAAGCGCAGAAGTATTTTCGTACATAGTCGCCAAATTTTCCCAAATCGCCACCGCGTTTGGAGAAATTTCTGTGGCCACCCTGGCTTCGTTTACAGCCTTAGATAATAAATCTGTAACTTCTGTTATGTTCGGACTAGCACCTTTCGCAAGTTCGCTGGCTTGAACCAAATATGCATTGGCAAGAGCAGTATGATATATATCGGAATTACCACGCAAAGACAAAGATTTTTGCAGACTAGATTCTATTTGTTCATAATTACTTTCTTGCAAAGCCGCTGCAAAAACTCTATCGGCCACATAAAATCTTGCGCCCAAAATACCAACCATCACAACCATGGCCATTACCACAATTGCACTAAAAGAAAACACCAAGTTGTATTGAGGCGTATCTTCCAATGTAAAGTGCCTATCCTTTACTACATTGTGTCCCAACAAAGATAATCCAGAGATAATTATACCCAATAGGAGCCACCAAAAAACCCAAAGGGCAACGCTATAAAAATTGGTAAGAAGCCCGACACACATAACAATCCAAGCAACTACTGCCAAAAATACATCCAAACGTATATTGCTTTTGGTTAAATTTAAACTAAGCGAAATACCAAAACTGGATCCACGCGCTTTGAACCAAGTGCTAAATACATGCCCCAAAACAAACAGAATTATAAAAATTAATCCAAGTGTAAATAGCACTCCTCCTTCGGACAGCGCGGCAAAAAACGAATTAAGCGGCTGGGTAAATCTCATGGACCAAGCTGTAGGATGATAATTAAAATCCGTACTTCTAAATCTAGAAAAATCAGAAGAGAATGTGCCTAGCCCGCTGCCAAACAAGAAATTTTTGGCGCCAGAAAACAAAACATCTTTGGTTATAGACCAAGATGGTTTGGTATCCAAAGAAACTTCGGACGGCACAGCGGATTGCAAAGATTTTGGACTGCCAAAAATTATAAATACACAAGTAACAATTAACAAGACAAACAAAACCGAAAGCCATGGCAGTCTGGCGTCTTTCAAGAAACTAACACCTAATAATAAAAGCAAAATAAGACCGATGAGCATCACCCACCAAAAGAATGCGAAGCCAAGCACAAGCAACACGCTCAAAGAAAGTATCATGACAAAGAAATAAAACAGTGCTCTACCAACATCAACACTCTGTTTTATAAGCGATCCGGCGGCAATAATAAATACAGGCATTATCCATAATCCAAATGAACTATTTATTCCATCTACCATATTCCAACCCTGACCAAGCAATGGCAGATCTAAATTGAAAACCATTTTTAAAATAAATAACAGAGAGACTACTCCACCCACTGCCAACATAGCATCCAGCGTCCAACGCCATCGTTGCGGTGTGTTAAGCGAGCCAACAATAATAAAATAAAATATAACTAAAAAAAGCAAGAATATAAAATTAAAAACAAAATGTTCTGTGCGTCCCAAAAAACTATCGTACAAATTTACAGAAAATAAAGATGAGACAAGCCCCACGAGTAAAAGCCCGAGCAAAGGCACATCCAAAACCGACTGACGATAATGAACTTTTTTAGAAAGAATAGTTTTGACTGATAAAAAAAGTAGGTTAAAAAGAATAATTCCTATAAACAAATATTGTTTCGGAACAACAAAAGCATTCAATAAATTTTTATCTACAAGAAGAGGAACGGTAAGAATATTTAACAGAACAAGACCGTAAGAAAACCAATCCAAAAATTTAAGCCATTTTTCATTCTGATTAATCATATTGTAAAGAAAATAATAATGCGTTAATTATACCACGCTTTCCCTGATGCGCAAAACAAATTTCAAACCATTAAACGGGTTTTTACTTTATCTTCAAATTAACAATGCTCACCCTCCTACTTTGCCGTCTTTTTAGGTAATAAAAGATGTGTTTTCTAAATAAGCGCTAAACAAAGCCCAAATTCAAGATTATTTTTATGCCTTCAATATACGCTGGCATAATTTGACATAAGTTCTGATTATATTTTATAATGAGTATGTTCCTCTGAACAACGTAATGTTACACGTGAAACATTTAAACTATGAATGAAAACGGACTACCCTCTTTAGACTTTATATCAGGACTTATAAGTACTGGTGGTGTTTTTATGTGGGTAAAACAAAAAGAAACTGAAGTTCCGGTTTTTCAGATAAAAATGCATTCTTCACAACATGAACTACTAGAACTAATAAAATTCAAACTCGGACTAAAAGAAAATATATACGAGTATAACTACGCCAACAGGCAGTACCTTCTTATTTTGGTACGTAGACGATCTGTTATAGAAAACACCATCATACCTACTTTTGATGGTAGGCTCTTTGGAACAAAGCGGGCCCAGTTCGAAGCGTGGAAAAAGAAGTACTTCGAGAAAAAGCTAGACTTTATATACAAACACTACGCTTAAATGTTTCACGTGAAACATCTATCAATTTGAAATTGACAGAAAGAACCCTTTTAGCCAAAGGGTTTGCTAATTAGCCCTGGGTTTTAACCCAGTCTTTTGACACCCTATAGAACCCAACCAACTACCACACCAACCCTCGCAGCACTCTTAAAACAACAAAAGCCCTTATTTTAAGAGAAATGTTAATAAATTTGTATACACTAATGTATACAAATACCCCCATATTCACCTAGTTATACACAGATTCATCCACAGTGAAGGATTTTGGGTGTTAACAAAACAACGATTCTAAGCCAAATAAGCCTACCCTGTAAGGGTTGACAAATAGCCTATTTTAGGCTATATTTATCCTACAACAATTTCCCCCGGAGGGGTTCTATGACCAGAACTTTCTGTTTTCTCCTGTCCCTTCTAGGGATGCTTGCTACCGGATGCTCGAACTGTTCCACCAACAGCGATGCTCCGAACGCAGCCATCGACAACCCAGATACCACTGCAAACAGCCGGTGTGCAGACCCAAAGGAACGTGCTCGTCTCAAGGAAGAGTACCAGTACGAGATGTTCTTGGGCGCACCCCTCTCAGAGAGAGGCGTGGATTGGACCGTGGAGAATCTGGATCGGTACGAAAATGCGGGTATCTTTGCCCGCTGCAGGAATACCGAAGCGGAGATCCCCGTCCTTATCAACTACTACGGAGGAATTGGGGCTAGAGACCATTTCTTCAAAGACGGAAACACGGAAGAAAAGGAGATTGCCTTGGAAGAAATATTCCGCCAACTCATGGAAGAGTTGATGGAAGAATACTTCCCTGGCTACAACTTCGCTCTTACATTCAACCGTGGGGATACCATAGTCACAGCAGAAGAGGCGGCTTTCATCATCCACGTGGCATACGATGAGGATCGCTACTCATTCGCCGCAGGAAAGGAAGCTTTCCTCATCCACCCAACCATTATCGGCCACGAAGCCGGGCACCTGTGTCCGACCCCAGAAGACGAAGATGGTTTCTGTATGGGATTTCATCACCACTACAAGGGTAATGATACTAGCGACCACTCGGAAGGTCCTCCCGAAGAGGACGAGGGGTCCTGTATCATGTACAGGGATGCGAACATCTACGGTCGCACCGAAAGCCTGGCAGCACTGCTAACATACGATTCAGGTGCCGAAGAGAGAATCCTGAATCTGGTAGCGCAGATCCGAGCAATGCTCCCAGATGAAGCAAACGCTCGTGGCGATGCTAGCAAGTGTGCCATGGTGGCAGATGAGCACAAACTAATAGCGCAATAGCTACAAACAAAATAACGGACAAACAAGTCCGTGCCGTCCGCCCCGATGCAATCGGGGTCTTTTTATTAAAAATAAATTAGCTACTACAGAGTGTAGTAGGTAATTGAAGATTTACTTTTTCTTTGGCTTCTTTGGTTTTGTAAGTGGCAAATGCTCCACGGTAATATTCACCAATTCTGCTAACCAATCTCTATCCTCAATTCGTTCCTCATTTATTAACATAGATGCCTTTGCTCCTGGGAAAGCAAACCCCTCCTCGTAATAATCCCCAACAAAAACTTTTCCTGGTTCAGTAATTTTTATATAAAGCGTATTATCACAAACTAAACCAACTACTTTTCCATCACAATACAAAGCATACTCGCCAAACATTTTTCTGGCAGCTATGCTGCGAATAGAGGATAGCTGATCCAAAATATAATCCATTGCTGATTGTTTGGTAGGCATACAAAAAAGACTTTTACCTAAAAGCCGGTGGCTTTATTAAAAATAATCTAGAAGATTTTGAAATGATGACCGGTGAAAAACAACGCCAACGCTGCCACACCCAACACCGTAAACGCAAATAGAAAATTCAATGATTTCTTTAGACAGTCATCACTATATTTAAACGGAAGTAAATACGCTGCAAAAGTAACCAAGGCATACAACACTACAGAAAAAATACTTTTTGATGTCCAGTGATGTCCGGAAAAATTAGCTAACCAATTTTTTAGTGGCGCATTAAATTCAGCCCAAATAGTAATTACTACCACAAAAACAATACTAGTTATAGCAGCATAAGCCGAAGAGGTAATTAGTTTTGTTTTATTCATAAAGATATTTGACTAGATTATCCCCAACGAACTGTGGCGGAAATCACAAACCCCATAGCACCGATAAGCAGGCCCAACACAGCCACAGCCCCAACCAAACACATAGCGATACGGCGAAGTTTGAGACGTTCTATTTCTTCTTTTTCAAGTAGGGTAACAAACAATATAGTAAAGGCAAGGGGGATAATAAACAAAAATATATGTTCTTTGGTTTCCATTATAATGTTGTGCGCCCATGGAGCAATACCACTTTTAATTATCGGCTTTACCAATGTTCCATAATAAACAACATAATAATATCCGCCAGCAATCCAGCTGCCAATAAAGGCTGCTGTACCTATAAGAGCAGTAATTATCATGCTTTTTCGCGAACCTTCGTCTTTTAATTTACCAAGCAACCACAAAAAAGCGTCTATGCCCGTAATGGCAAAGCCGAGGTGTAAACCAATAAGAACCGGTTTGCTTTGTAATATAGCAATAATACTCATAGATAAATGATAGCACACAAATACATTTTTAAACAAATAAAAAATGATTTAAAAAATCCGTCAAAGTTGCATTGCAAACTTTGACGGCACCCTCACAACAACCACCATACTATAAACCCTACGGTCATACCAGCTGACACTCCGAGCGCAAACCAAGTTCCTCTAGATATTTTTCTATGCTCGTGCCAATCACGAACCATCTTCCCAAACAAACGACTGTTCATAAGGTACTGATGGAATTTTTCTGAACCCCTTGCAAAGCAAGCACCCGCGAAAAGCGCAAACGGCGCTGCGGGCACAAACGGCAAAAACAATCCTAGCACAGCAACGACAAACATCATGGCGCCAGCAGCATTCCACCACCACCGTCGAATCCATTGCTGAATTCTGTTTTTTTCCATGTTGACCCCTTCTGTCAAGACAGTTTTGATGATGATACTTACTAACACAACCAGTGTCATGTGTCAATAATAAAACCACTCTTATTTACAAGGGTGGTTTTATTTTAAAGTAAAATTTATAATTTGTGGACCTGGCGAGAATCGGACTCGCGTCTGAGCAATGCGAATGCCCTATACTACCACTGTAATACAGGCCCTTTGGGGATAATCAACATCGTGCGACAACGCTCCAACGTTCAATTCATTAACAGAACACACTCAAGTGTGTTCTGTTTGCGTGCTCCCAGCATGAATTGAACACACATCTTGCCCTTAGGACGGGCCTGTTCCCCGCCCGCCTGATTCGCCTAGTGCCCTCGGAGGGAATTGAACCCCCATCTCATCCTTAGGACGGATCTGTTCTATCCGTTGAACTACGAGGGCGTCAGGCGAGTCGGGCGGGTATCCGTTGAACTATGGGAGCGTTGGGTGCATTCTAACTGAAAAATTTTCTTTTTGCAATCGTAACCCCGGTTGATATTTTTAATCCAAACCGCTACAATGAACCTATTATGCAAACTACTTTACTATTACTTCTCGGACTAATAGCGCTTGGCCTAGCCATAGTTATTTTTATTATTACCAAAAAATCAGACAACATATCTGGCGAGGCCGACCAAAATCTTTTCCTAATGCTACAAAACCAAATCCAAGCTTTAAATACACTGGTAGAACAAAAAATTACCGATACGCATAAAGTAATGAGCGAAACACAAACATCTTTAAACAAAACTATCCAGTCTCAATTTGGCCAGAGCATGAAAATAATTACAGACGTCACCGAACGCCTAACCAAACTAGACGAAACAAATCGCCAAGTGGTTAGCTTTACCGACCAACTACAAAGCTTGCAGAATATTTTAAAAAATCCAAAACAACGAGGTATACTGGGGGAATACTATTTGGAAACATTGCTCAAAAACGTCTTGGCTCCGGGTCAATACCAAATGCAATATGGATTTAATAATGGCGAAATCGTAGATGCGGTTGTTTTTGTAAAAGACAAAATTATACCAGTTGATTCCAAATTCTCTTTGGAAAATTATAATCGCATGGTAGAAACTACTGATCCTACCGAAAAATCCAGACTAGAAAAACTTTTTGTAAATGACCTCAAACTTCGCATTACCGAAACTGCCAAATATATACGTCCAGAAGAGGGGACAATGGAATTTGCTTTTATGTTTATTCCCCACGAAGCTATTTATTATGATCTGCTTATAAACAAAATTGGTGCTATCACCGAAGATACCGAAAATCTAATCCAACGCGCAGCCGGAAAATACAAAGTCATCATTGTTTCGCCCACATCTTTTCTTGCCTACCTGCAAACTGTTCTACAAGGCCTAAAGGCAATGCAGATAGAAGAAACTACCAAAGATATTATTAAACGGGTTGGAGAAATTGGCACGCACTTAAAAAAGTACGAAGAATACCACAGTAAAATGGGCAGCTCTCTAAGCACAGTTGTTAGCCACTTCAATAGCTCCAGCAAAGAGTTCAAAAAGATAGACAAAGACGTAGTTCGTATTACTGGGGCGTCTGCCGGATTTGAAGCGACCCTCATAGACAAGCCGGACTCCGAAGAATAGGCTTATTTTGAAATATAATATGAAAAAAACAATCATAATACTAGTATTTATAATACTTTTATCTCCTAAAAAATCGTCTGCTGCAATAATGCCAGGCACAGGCCCTCAACTTTACACCACCTCGCCACTCACCTCAGGGCCAGCCTGCACCTCTTATACTTATTCTGATTGGGAAGAATGTAAAAATGGATTTAAAACTAGAAAAATAAAAACATTTCTTCCAGATGGATGCACGACATACACAGGTATGAATTCACCACCTATTTTAGGTGGTTCTTGCGTATTACAATGTACTTCGGGAATATTTTCAAATTGGAGCGACTGTGTGAATGGAAAACAAACTAGAACGATTCTAAACAAAACACCGCTTGGTTGCGAAGGAGAAATAACAAACGCCCTTGATTTACCTCGTGGAATAACAGAAAATGCTCTTAACTTAACCCGCAGTTGTACTTCTTGTACTGGTAGAATATATTCAAATTGGAGTGATTGTATTAACGGACAACAAGAAAGAGTTGTCCTGTATAAAACCCCATCTGGTTGCATAGGCGAACCGCAACAAAAACTAATACTAAATCAATCTTGCAACAATAGCGTAGTTGAGCAAAATAATGAACAGACAAAGAAAACATCCTTGCCGCTTGTTGAACTCAGAAAGCCTCTTGTTATGACAACGACAGAAAGCATACTAAAAAATGCACCTACTAACACAGAAAAAATAAACGAGCAAAACAACATTAATCAGCAAGATAAAATTACCCCACACGAGAGTAAGATAAGCAAAATAACAAATGGTGTTGCTGCTAATTTAAAAAGATTTTTTCTTAAAATTAAATTTTGGTAATTAATATAAATTGAGCTTATGACAACAAAATTTAATCCAAATTTATTATCACCGAATGATAGGGGTTGGCTAGAGGAAATAGATAAAAATTTTGATGAATATATTACCACGTGGATTGGCGAGCAAAAACGTGGCGCACTAACAATAGAAGACATAATAATGGTTGCAACAAAAATTGCAGAGCTAAGAAAAGATAATAGTTTAGTAGAAAAAATTAAAAAACGTATGGGCCTGCTCTAAAATGCAGATTTAATGAAAAAATACCCAGTCAATAAGCATCCGTCACAAACTCCTAAAGTGATACTAAATATATTAACAATCCTTGACCAGTTTGCCTGTCATACCGACTGCAGTGGGGAGGGGTCCCTTTTACCATATAATTGCAAAGTTTAAGCTTAGATCTAGATTCATAGTGTAAGGGATTCCTCCGCTCACTGCGACGCTCGGTCGGAATGACAACTAACGCCACCCCTCTTGACTTTTCTTAACAAATACAGTAGTATTTAACTACTTAAATAAATCTCAATATATTATGCCTAACCAACAAAGCGCCAAAAAAGAACTACGAAAAATGAAAAAACGCGCGGTTCTAAACAAATTACGCCGCGACGCTTACAAAACTCTAGTGAAACAAGCAGAAAAAACCAAAGCTGCAGACGTTATCAAAGCTGCACAACAGGCCTTGGACAAAGCTGCCAGAGCTGGTGTAATCAAAAAGAACACTGCTTCCCGCAAACTTTCTCGCTTGATGAAGAAACTAAACAAAACCAAATAATAAAACAGAAAAACAGGAAATTAGCTTTGGCAACACATCGCAGTTACGACTCGCGTCGGAACGAGATCTGAATACCCGAGCCATCCACAGATGGCGAGAGGTTGTTTGCAAAAGATAATTTCCTGTTTTTTTAACTCAACTTCCCAACAAACAAATCAATAAGCCAAGACTGGTCTGCAAGACCGGTCTTTGTTTTTATATCTATTTCCAAGAGTTGTTTATAAATATCTTTTAATTTATCCAGAGAATATCTTTTTATAAGAGGCAGACTTTTTTTCACTACAAACGGGTGCAACGCCAACATTTTGGCCATTTCATCGCTAGAAATATTTTCTTGTCTGTTAAACAAATCACGCAAAGAAATAAGTATTCTAAACTGGCGCAATATCATACTAAACAGATACCCATCTTCTTGCCCCAGATAGCGCTGATCTTCTATTAATTTAAACGCTAACTTTTGATTACCAGCCACAATCGCATCTACCATATTAAATATATTATCGTCGGATTTTTCTTCCAAAAACAACTGCACATCCGAGAGAGAAATCTCTTTTTTATCTGCGTATGCTACCAACTGATCTACCAGAGAATTGGCGTACCACATATCTTGTCCAACATTTTGTACCAAATACGACAAAGCACTTGCGCCAATTGCACCACCGCGATTATTTACTTCATTTTTTATCCAATTACTCATACCTGCGCCGATAAGCGGCACAAACTCTTTGGCCCATTTTTCTTTGGCCAAAATTTTATTTAATTCTCCCGCTATTTTGGTTTTGCCAATTAGTTCTCCTTGCCAAATTATTATTACATTTTTTTCTGGAAATTTGTTTTCTTTTACTCCTTCCACAAAAGATTCCAACACAACTGTATCTTTGGTAGATAAAATATTTTGAATTACAACCATTCTTTTTTCTGCCAAAAATGGCGCCGAGGTGATTTCGTTCCACATACGGCTACTTTCTTCTTTCTGCCCATCCAAAAACACCACATTCATTCCTTGTGGATCTCTTTCTTTTTTAAACCTTTCTACTTGTTGTTTTAAATAATTACGGCTCGAAAATGTATCTTCGCCATATATGTAGATAAGCATACCTAAGATAAAAACTTCGAACATGATTTAGTATTACAATTTTAATGCTAATACTCTTTTTTAGCAATGCTAGTGGCTTATTTACAAATTCTACATATTGTAGTAGTATGCAAATTACGTAATTCGCCACTTGTGGCGATTAGACAAAGGAATCATCGTGAGCAAGCCTGAAGAGTCAACCGCAAGCAAGCTGAACCCGTTCGAACCCGTGAACGATACCACGGACACGCCCGTGAAGGCAGCCAACGATCCGCGCACCGTGGCCCCCATCGTCCAACCTCGAGCGGCTATCGCTCAGGTGGAGAGCCCCACCCCGCCGACCTCCAGCACCCCCTCGACCGAGGAAGAAGAGGACTACAGCTACATCGACCGCGCTACCGACTAGACAGCAGATTTCACTAGGCAATTGATCCAAGCCCATCGCACAAGATGAGCGGGTCGTAACCCCAAACAAGTCGGACTGGCGACAAAGAGCCCGTATGGCCAAAGTCGCCTTCCGACAAACAAATTTAAACTTCATTAATCACACGCTATAGGCGTGTTTTTTGTTTTTTATTAGCCAAAAAACTCATTTATCTACAGTATTTTAAGAATGAAACACTTGACAAAACTATGAAAATAAGGTATTGTGTGAATGCCTTAGTTACCGGCATTCCGCCGACGACGAGGTACCTCACAACAAGGAACGGTCAATGAAGAACCACAGCGCCACCAACCCCCGCGGCCGACCGAACAAGAACATGCAGCTCTTCCGCGCCGACAAGATGATGCTCGACAACGACGACGGCAACAACTCCTGACCAGCCGGCGGCGCCGAGCCCTACGACCTGCGCCAGTCTAACTGACGCAACGGCCGTGGGCCACGGCACACGCACGACAGGCGCCGGACGGCCATATCCTCACCCGAGGAACTGGCTGGACGGCGCCAACCCTCGGACTGGAGGGCGACAACGCGTCTTCGACGCCACGTCGCCCTCCACCCGACTAAATACAAATACATTTTTTTCAATTAACTACTCATTTTCTTAATTTCACGCTACAGGCGTGTTTTTTTGAATTTTATTTCACAATAAAATTCATGTCTGAGTGAGCCGCAGCGAGCGAAGGCGATTCTTTTAGAAGCATGTTGCAAAGCGCATAATAAGGGTTGACAAGTACTAAAACCTAATGTACCATATTTTTTGCCCCAGCAAGTTCGCTGGGTGAAGACGGAGACACGACACCATGAACGTCAACCACACACGCGCCCGCGGCCGACCGGCCAACAACAGCACCGAGACGATGCTGCGCGCCGGCCTCGCCCTGGCCTGATCGACACAACAGCGGCCACCAAGCCACAGAAGGACACACGAGGTGCACCACAACAAAGACCCTTCCTAGAGTAAACAACTCCTGCCAATATCCGTAGTGGTGTTGGCAACAAGTACATCTGACACAGAACGACCAGGCCGCCGGCCCATTGTCGCTCACGACGAGCGGCTGGGCCCACAGCCTACAGACTCGACCGGGAGGACCCCGCGCACCTGAAGAAATTCAGGAGCAACGGACGACCCTCCCGGCCGACTATAATTTACAACCAATACTGCGCTAATTGGTTACACGCTAGATGCGTGTTTTTTTGCACCCAAAAACCACTAATTTATAAGTAAATAACGGATTATTTATACTTGGCATCATTGACAAAATAGAAAAAATAACATAAACTGTTGTTTGTCCAAGTAGATCATACTTTGGTCGGATCCACCGACCACTACCTGGCAACCAACCGCATGAGCTATAGGAACAGCATGTCTTCATCCAAACCCCCACGCATCGACGCGCCTAGCCGGTTCACACCCGCACACGACGCCAGTCTGCACCGGAGCAGCATCCGCTCCGACAAGCCCGACTCGACGCCGAACATCGACGACAACCAAGCGGAGCCGGAGCACGACGCGATCGTGGACAACCCCACCCCACCCACCAAGGGTGGGTGGCCGCTGCCCATGTAGCAACACGGGTGGTCGATAGCGATAAGCTGTCGGCCACCCAAATTATTTATAAACTAATCCAATATCTTAATCGCCCGCATCTTGCGTGCTTTTTTTGTTAGCGACGAGATTTTTCTAAAGAAAAATCCATCTGGCTAACAATCCGCCGTGTTTGCGACTACAGAGAGCCGAATGGGTGTGCGGCGGGAAGAGAGGCGGAATTAATACTTTGCTATAACATATTTAATATGTTATACTACACATTGTAGTAAATATTTTTTAATTTTATGCCAAAAAATAATAACGCACATTCTTCACTTGGGACTTTAGAAGAAGAAATAATGCAAATAGTTTGGAAAGAGCCAATCGCATCCGTACGTTTGGTTTTTGAAAAAATAAAAAAGAAACGAGAGATTGCTTACACTACCGTAATGACTATTATGTCGCGCCTTCACGCCAAAGGCATTTTACGCCGCGAACAAAAAGATGGCGGAGCTTATGTTTATGCTCCAGCGCAAAGCAAAGAAAAATTTTTGGAACAAATTTCCGAACGAGTAATAAAAAATCTTATCAAAAACTGTGGTGAGATAGCCGTGGCTAGATTTATAGATATCGTAGAAGCGGGGAACTTCAAAAAATCTGCCAGCTGGCAAAAAAGGTTAAAGAAAATTAAATAGTAGTTAAATATGAAACTTAACATGCGACAAAAATCCAACTGGCTATTTGGCCAAATTGTAGTTTTGGGCGCAGTTTTAACTCTTCTTGTTACAGGCTTATTTTATAAAATATATAATTTTGCATTTGGCACTCTTGGCAACATTGCTCTAAACCGTATACAAAATGCTTGCGGCTGCCAAATAACCCCATCCGCTAGCAACTCTACCCTTACAGGTTTTGCAATTTTACTTGGGGTATCCCTAGCGATATCTTTTCTTTTTACTTTATCAAAAATAATTATTTCTTTAATAAAAACCAAAAAATTTATAAACCTGCAAAAAATAAACTTCATTAAAAATTCTAAAAAACTAACCCAGGTAGCCGCTACTATAGGTATAGAAAATAGGGTAATAGAAGTAAATACAACCCAACCGATTATTTTTTGTCATGGGCTAAAGAATGAAAAAATATACATATCATCGACTGTGGTAGACGCTTTAAGTTTTGCCCAATTACAGGCAGCCCTACTGCACGAAACCCATCATTTACTCACAAAAGAACCGGCTCGATTACTCACCCTAAAACTAGTCGGGATTTTTGGTTTTATCCCAGGAATAAATAGTTTAATAAAAAAATATCTGTCCTTTTCGGAGATCGCCGCCGATGAACTGGCTACAGATAATTTTAAAGAAAGAAACCATCTAGCCAATGCTATGGCCAAAATTTTGGAACTAGAAGAAAAAAATATTATCCAAAAAGAATTGGCCGTATCTTTCTTTAGTCAAATTACCGAAGATCGGGTTTTAAACTTAAGCGAAACTGATTATAAGCCAACCTTTAAAAAAGAGCTTTTGAAAGCAGCCCTTGGAATGGCTGGGGCAGTTGCTCTCGTTTTATTTTTTAGTTCAAACTTAAATATTCAACAGGCCAAAGCCCAAGAAATATATACAAAATCTGGTTGCGCAGAAAAAATTTACCAAATTGAAAAATGCGAAAATGGCTGGACAAAATGTGCCGATAAAATTTTTCATGAAAATAAAATTACCTGCCAAAAATCTATTAAATACTTTGATAAGCTAAAAGATCTAGATTAGATGCGGTACGCTTAGCGTTGTGGATAAATAAATTTTACAAATCTTAATATACCTACTACACTATGTAGTAGGTATATTATTTTAATTAAAGTTAATTTAAATATTTATGTTTGACAACCTAACAGGCAAACAGGGTCTCGTCTTTGGTCTAATCACCGGAGTAGGTCTATCGGCAATAATTGGCTTTGCCATAGTGGCGCCTAAGCTGCTAAGAAATAACTATGCCGAAAACACTCTAGCTCAAAATTACCAACTAACCCAACCCATAGACCAGCCTGCTCAAGCCATAGCAGAAGCGCCAACCCCTACAAACATACCCAAAAGCGACAAGCCAAAAGTGGAACTGTTCGTAATGTCCAACTGCCCTTATGGCTTACAAATGGAAAAAGCGCTTATACCGGCTTATGATCTACTAAAAAATAAAGCCGACATAGAAGTAAAGTTTGTTTCCTATGCCATGCATGGCAAGCCAGAAGTAGACGAAAATACCAGGCAATACTGCGCCCAACAACAAGACAAAGACAAATACTTTTCCTATCTTAACTGTTATGCCACCACCGAAGACAGTGCTAGTTGCATAAAGCAGTCCGGCCTAAATGAGAGTAAAATAAACAGTTGTATAGAAAAAACTGACAAACAATTTGCTATAACAAATAAATACAACGACCGAGCTAGCTGGCTAAGCGGCCAATACCCAATTTATCCTATACACGCAGAATTAAACGACAAATATGGCGTGCAGGGATCCCCAACACTGGTAATCAATGGGGTGCAGGTAGATGCAAGTCGAACTCCTAACGCCCTAAAAGCTATAATCTGCTCAGCATTCAATAACCCACCTGCCGAGTGCGGGCAAACTCTAGCTTCCGCGTCGCCACAACCCGGCTTTGGAGCGGGCCAAACACAAACTGCCACAGCTGGAGGATGCGGCGGTTAAAAATTTTTGCTAAAAATAAACTCCGACTTTTTCGGGGTTTATTTTTTAGCTTGATTTTTTAGTTTATCTTATGTAAAGTAACCAAGCCCTAATAACTTTTGACAGGTTAAAAATTATCTACTACAATACGTAGTAAATAAACTAAATACAAAATCGTATGCAAATAAACAAGGCTTGGTTAAAAACTAATTTAAATCTACTTCTTCTAGTAGTCCTAACCGCTTCGGTAATCGCCAACCAGGTAGTTTTAATAAAAACTAAAGAAGCTGTGGGTATTAGCAAAAAAGGAGCTCTCAACTCCCTAACTCTTCAATTTCAAAAAATATTACGCGGGAGCACTAAACTTTCTGGCGATTTAGCCGAGGATGCAGTAAAGCTTGTCTTTATGCAAGGAACCCCAGAAGTATATGGACAAGAGATGAACGTTACTTACGACGCAGTCCAAGAATCCATAGACATAATGAAGCAATATGACCCAGACTATGGCCGCAAGAAACTAGAGTTGTCTGCCGAAGAAAAACAACGATACATAAATATAGTTCTAAAAATTTCATGCGAATTCTGCTGTGGCGCCGAATCTATTATTTTTAAAGACGGCAGAGCTGCTTGCGGATGCGCTCATTCTCAGGCCATGAGAGGCTTGGCAGTTTATCTACTCAAAAACCACGGCTCAGAATACTCCGACGATCAAATACTTAAAGAATTGGCTATATGGAAAAGCCGCTACTTCCCAAAACAAATGGTCCAAAAAATGTCTAACCAGCTAAAGAGCGGTACATATACTCCAGATATTGCTTCACTACTCCTAAATGTAAAATTGCCAAAATACGACGGTGCTGCCGACTCTGGCTCGGCCCCTCTACCATCCGACATCCAAAATGCTCCTAGCATGGTAGGCGGCTGCTAACAAAACAGCGTCGCGTCTCAGATGACGTTACGCGACGTGATTTCGCTAAATCAATATTCTAATTTCTATTTACTAACTTCTAAATTCTAACTATATGTCAGATCAAAATCATCACGACCACTGCGCAAATTGCAACGAACACAAGGCTTCGACCGCTTCTGCTAGCCCTTTGGATTCTTTGAAAAACGAAATTACCGCCAAATTAAATGACCCTTCTAAAAAATCATTACCTTGGAACAATGTTATGATTACAGCTGTTCTAGCTGTACTTACCCTGGTATCTCTGTCCCAAATGGCTGCATCTGTCGCTATATTTACCAAACTAAAAACAGGTAGCGTGCAGGCAGCTTCTGGAGCACCTCAAAATAGTTCATTAGAAGCTTTACCAGATATGGTAGGCGGATGTTAATTTTTCAATTGTCATCCCGAGCATGGTCGAGGGGTCCCTTATACCAAATACCAGACAAGAGGGATTTCTCCACTTCGGTCGAAATGACAGATAATTTTATATTATGAACGAAGTTAATCAAAACAATACAAAAATTAATTTCTGGTTCTTGGTAGCTGTTTCTGGTTTTATGGTTTTGGGCGGTATTGTAAGTATTATATTTTTTGTCAGAACAAATATGCTGGCAAACAAAAAAATTGCCGAATCTGCCGAGGCCAACCGACCTGCCAATCTGGACTTGATAACTATTACAGACAGCTCCTGTACAGATTGTTTCAATATCAATGCCGTGCTTGATTACATAAAAAAAGAAAATGTAAAAGTTAATTCTGAAAAAACTTTGGACAAAAACAGCGATGAAGGCAAAGCTCTAATTGCACAATACTCTCTAAAAAAATTGCCTGCATTTGTATTAAAGGGCGAATTTGATAAAGTTTTAAATTTGGCAGAATTCTTTTCTAAAACCGGAGACATCACAGAAGATACATTTATATTTAGACAAGTGGGCGCCCCATATACAGATACCGACACGGGCGCAGTAAAAGGAAGAATAAAATTAAGCCTGCTCACAGATATTAGCTGCACCGAATGCTATGACGTCACTCAACACGAACTAATTCTAAAAGAAAGTTTTGGTATAGATACAACTGCCAATGTGGTGGATACAAAATCTTCAGCCGGACAAGCGCTTATTAGAACATACAAAATCAAACTTGTACCAACAATCGTTTTGTCTGGTGAAACAGATGAATACCCTGGACTAAAATCCGTCTGGAGTCAGGTTGGTGTGGTAGCAAGTGATGGCGCATATGTATTTACCACCGGTGTACCGCTTATGGGAACTTACAAAGATCTTACTACAAACAAAGTCGTTACTCCTGCTCCTCCAGCTCAAACCTCTGCCCAAGAATAATCAAGTCTTCTATAACTTATGACCGCTAGTATAATCATTTCTATTTTAAAGAGAAAGAAATATGGCTTAGTGGCGCTATTCGCAGCTATTGCTATGGCCGGTCTTTCTTATTATCTCACCATTGTAAATGTCGCCTTCCACAGTTTCTTCGTTTTAGTCCAAATGGACGGGGTATTATTTACCACCGCTTCCATGATTCTATCATTATTTATTTCTATACTTTTTGGAACATACCTTGGATTATTCATCTTCCGACGCGATCTAATTAAAGACAACCAAAACGCCAAAGCTATTGCCTCTGGACTTGGCGGTACTGTTGCTGGTGTTCTTGGTGCCGCCTGCCCTACTTGCGGAGCCCCTTTGCTAGCTTTGTTTGGAGCACCTCTTGCCCTTATGGCTCTGCCATTCCAAGGACTCGAAATCAAAGTGCTGGGTATTTTTCTTCTGCTTCTTTCTATACATCTTTTGGCTCAAAGCATAGAAAAGAAATTAAAATGTTAAAATAGCATTGCTCTAAACAAAAAATCCCTAAACCAGGGATTTTTTGTTTAGTTTATAAAGAGGGATCCTTCGACTCGCCTGACTCGCTCAGGATAACAGACGCTCGCCAGAGCGTCGTTACTTCATTTCTCCCCAACTACGATTTATACTTACACCCACCTTAATTGGTACCCGCAAAACCACCACTTTCTCCATCACATCTTTTACTATTTCAGATACCTGTTCCGCCATTTCTTTTTTTACTTCCAAAATCAATTCGTCATGCACCTGCAGGATCATCTTTGTATTATCTTTTATTTTTTTGTCACCTTTCATCAAAACATTTCTCACCTCAATCATCGCCATTTTCATCAGGTCTGCAGCTGTGCCTTGTATAGGGTGATTTACAGCCATGCGTTCGGCAGCGGCTCGCATCTGAAAGTTGGTTGCGTTAAGTTCTGGCAAATAGCGCCTGCGGCCAAACAGAGTTTCACAATAACCTTCTTTTTTGGTAAATTCCAAAGTCTTATCTATATATTCTCGCACCCCACTAAACGCTTCAAAATATTTACGAATAAAATCTTTGGCTTCAAATTGCGATATGCCAGTTCGCCAGCTGAGCCCGTACGAACCCATGCCATAGAGCACGCCAAAGTTTACTTCCTTTGCAGCATAGCGCATTTCTTTTGTCACTTCTTCCAGCGGTACATTGTTTATCGCGGCGGCTGTAGCTTTATGAATATCTTCATCTTTGTTAAAAATTTCTATCATTCTTTTATCTTGAGCAAGCGAAGCCACAATACGAAGTTCGATTTGCGAATAATCAGCGCTTACTAGAGTATTTCCAGCTTCGGCCACAAAAGCTTTGCGCACTTCTCGGCCAAGCTCACTACGAATAGGAATATTTTGCAAATTTGGATCTTGGCTAGACAAGCGACCAGTAGCCGCCACAGTTTGATTAAAATGAGTATGAATACGACCGGTTTTTTTATTTACCAGCCCAGGCAAAACATCTATATAAGTATTTTGTAATTTTGCCAATTCTCTATATTCCGAAATTTGGTCAATAATCGGGTGCAGTCCATGCAATTTTTCCAGCTCTTCAGCCGAAGTAGACAGGCCAGTTTTACCTTTTTTTATACCAGCTACAGCTAACCCCAACTTATCAAACAAAACTTCGCGCAGCTGAATCGGTGATGCAATATTAAACTCCATACCAGCCAAACTATAAATCTTTTCTGTTAATTTTAACATGCTATCTTTTGCTTCTTTGGACAATTTTTCCATTACTTTCAAGTCCAAAGATATGCCGTTTAATTCCATATCTGCCAGCACAGGAATAAGAGCCATTTCTACTTTTTTAAACAGACCGGCATTGTCTGCTTGCTCCAACTCGGCTTGAAGTTTGGCTTTGGTTTGAGCTACCAAAAACAGCTCCTCGGCCAGACTCTTTTTGTCTACACCAAACAAACTGGTTTGAGCCGTATTTTGTGAAAGCACCTTACCCAATACTTTGAGCAGTACACTAGTGATATCGTGGGCGCGACTACCAGGGTTGAGCAGGTACGAAGCCACCATTACATCAAACAAATTATTTTTTACCTCTATTTCAAAATTATACTTTAGAGCCTTTACCATTTCTTTTATATCGTGCCCAACCAATTCTAAACTTTTATTTTCAAAAAGTACGGCGGTTTTGGCAATCAATTTTTTATCTACAAAAAAAGTTTTATCTTCTAAACCAAACACCAATCCTTGCAGCTCACTATCCAAAGCTTCTTTGGCGCTTAACACTGCTCGACAAGCAAATGATTTATTTTTTTCTATTGCCTTTACCAAACTGTCTAACTGCGCCTCGTTTTCCACCTCGGCAAAAACCATTTTCGTTTCGCTCTTGTGCTTTTTGTCTGTGTCGGTTTTGGCGCTTTCTTCTGCAGAAAAACCCGGCACACGTTTAAGCAAAGACACAAATTCAAAGCGTTGAAACAGGCTGCTTATTTTTTCTTTATCAAACTCTTTTATTTTACAGTGTTTAAAATCAAATTTTAAATCCGGCACAGCGCAATCTATGGTAGATAATTCTTTACTCATCTTGGCGCTGTCTTCTCCTTCCACCAGTTTGGTTATTACGCCCGGCTTTAATTCTTTACTTATTTTTTCTTTATTCTTTAATTGTTTGTATATATTTTCTAGATTATCAAATTTTAAAATTAATTCCAAAGCTGTTTTTTCTCCAATGCCTGGCACACCAGGAATATTGTCCGAAGTATCTCCACGCAAAGCTTTGTAATCAATCATTTTTTCTGGCCCAAAACCGAATCTTTCTTTTACTCCCTTTGGGTCATAAATCACAATATCGCTTATGCCTTTTCGCAGAGTATAAACTTTTACATTGTCACGCACCAACTGCAGCGTATCCATATCACCAGTCACAATATATACCTCTACATCTTTTTTATTTTCAAAATGTTTAGCGATTGTACCAATCACATCGTCTGCTTCATAGCCTTTTTTTTCATAAATTGGCAAACCAAAAGATTCTACCACTTCGTGCACAAGTGGTATCTGGTCGTACAACGCCTGATCGGCTTTTACACGCGTGGCCTTGTATTCTTTATACTGCACGTGTCGAAACGTGGGCCCGGCCATATCAAAGGTAACGGCAATACAGTCTGGCTTTAGATCTTTCCAAACTTTAAGAAGCATGGAAGTAAACCCATAAACAGCATTTACCATTACACCATCTTTGGTGGTAAGTGGCGGTATAGCGTGATAAGCACGATGGATAATAGCGTTGCCATCAAAAACTACAATTCTTTGCATACACAATATATTTATTGGGCTATTTTACATTGCATATAAATTTTGAGCAAGAAAAAAACCACCCGTATTGCTACGGAGTGGCGGCGTGTGCCGAACTTGGCGGAAACTTCCGCCTTGCTCAGACTATTGAGCTATGGTTTTACTGGAGCTTTCTCCAGCCCTTGCTCTCCTGAACGTAAACGTGTAGCCCTTCGGGAACTGCTGGCAGCCTGGCGACGCTGTTCTCGATGTTGGTCTGCACTTCTCTGAAGAACTCGTTGGCACGCTGGCCAAGCCTACGAATATATGGATCGCCGATCCAAACTAGCAGGCCTAGAGCACCGTAGTGCCTATATTCCAAATGAGCTTGGCAATTTGCGCAGGTATAGTGATGGGTAATAAACTTACTACCCGTAACTTTGCCTGTGCTGTGGAAACTGCCCTCGTCACACTCCTCACGCACGCATCGTGGAAGTTTCGGATGCACACTATCCCCCTGTGCACTGGCGACTGAGATCATCTCATACTCCTCTGGATCTGCTTTGAATGTTTCATACTGAGACCCCTCGATTATTCTATCAAAATGGAAATTAATAAAATAACCGAAGGTACTTCTATACATGTAAAGTAACAGAAAAATATACCTTAAAGCAAGTAATCGGTCAACCCTGTTAAATCCCTGCTAAACAGGGTCTGCAAAGCAGAATTTAATAGGGTCAACCCTTTTTAATAAAATTAAAAAGACGGCTGCCGATCGCATGTCGCTAACGTTTAGCGATTGCAATCAGAGCCGTCCGAGCCTTGGACTGCCGCCCCCTTGTCGCTAGCGCGACGAGGAGAACAGACAGAACAGGACAAGACCGCAGACCATCGCGAGCGCGACGATCTCCAGCGCCTGCAGTGCCCAGTTAGGCACCTTCTTGCCGAGTCGCCACTCCCACCAGTAGGCCTGGTGGCTGCGACGCTCCGCGACTTGCTGATTCTCCAGACACGGCTTGTGCAGCAAATACACCATGATCATTTTCCCCCATTTTCTCAATTAGTAGACACGATCCAGAGTACGCACATTATACACCAAAACGACCCTTTTGTCAAGGGTATAATGTCATTTTTTGGCTAATTTAAAAGAAAAAGACGGCCCCCGACTGCGTACCGCTAAAGCTTTAGCGACAGCGTAAGGAAACCGTCCGTAATGGCAGCTAACCGGCAAAGCTTGCACTAAGGCGAGCTGCAGCCTACTACTGCTCTTTACTGCTAGATAGGCGGGCCTTTTTTGCGCTGAACTCATCTGCTATTGCAACTGCAATATTTATTTTGCAATCCACGATATCCTCCTGCACCCACGACAGTTTTTCCACCAACTTTTTCCTCAAGTGATCGACTCTTTTGGCCTTGCGCTTCTCCAACCATCTCGAAAAAAGCTTACCAATCCAACCGCCTCGTGGATTACTCTCCGGAACTAAAACAGAACTGGCCAATTGATCTAAATAGAGACGTTTCGATTCGCCCTTCTCATTTTCAAGACAACGCTTCAATTCGTCTCTCTCACTCTCAAGTTGACGAAGTTTTCTCAGCAGCATTTCTTTACGCGTGCTTTCCACAGTCCGCCTCCTGTTCAAGATCACCTTGCTATCTTTAGTATAACAAAAACACCTTTTTGTCAACCCTGCTAATTGTCACTTGAGCGACAACTTTGCTTGAGCAAAAGTTATTTAACAGGGTCAATGACAAAGGTTAAAAATAAAGCATGTAGTTTGAGGTACCGGCCGGATTTGAACCGGCGAATAAGGGTTTTGCAGACCCTCGCCTTACCACTTGGCCACGGTACCGTCTTGGGAACGCCTAGCGTCCCCATTAAAGTAAACAAACAATAACACCTTTCCTTATTTTTTTCAATACAACCTACTCAATCCATACTACTTTACAAACCTGAACGGATTACTGCGAACACCATTTATCCAAACTTCAAAGTGCAAATGAATACCAGTTCGTCCACGTACATTTCCGGTATTGCCCATCAACGCAATAGTTTGACCTGCATCTACATAATCTCCCGCATTTACAAGTAGACGAGAGTTATGCCCATACAACGTCTTGATTCCTCCTCCATGATCAATAATTACCACACAACCATAACCAGAATTCCAACCACATTGTGATTTTTCTACCACACCAGCTTTGGAAGCGTAGTTCGGTGTAGAGAACGTACCACCAGCCACATCGATACCGTGATGTTTCCAAGTAAAGTACTGAGTAATAACTCTAGCCGCAGTTGGCCAAACATAACCAGAAACAGTTGGTAGTTGTTTTGATGAAGGCGGCGTTGCAACTCTTGCCACATTACGTGGAGGCACAACTGTAGATTTTTGTGCAGCTCGCACACCATTTGGAATCAAAATCTTTTCTCCAGAAACAAGATCGGAACCATCGGCTTTTAACTTGTTAAACTTCACGATCTCATCAATACTTGCGCTATATAGCGCAGCAATCTTTTTCAAATTATCACCTTTCTTTATAGTGTGATTAAGACCGGTGATTGGCAAAATACGAAGCTTATCGCCAGGGTGTAAATAAGAATTAATTCCAAGATTATTTTCCCAAAGAATTGTATTTATACTAATCTGGAATCTTGCAGCAATACTACCCAACGAATCTCCCGGCTCTACCATATAATCAACGGTCTTTTCTCTAACACCATTTACAATGGTGCCAGACAAAATTGTTGGCTTAGACAAAGCTGTGCCACCAGCCACTACCGTGCCTAATTCTATAGTCTCAAAACTATTATGGGTAAACTGATCCTGACTTAACACACCAGTTTTCCAAGCTGGGTTAGCGGTATTTTCAAAATCTGTTGCCACACTAGCCGTTACTTCTTCTACGCTATAATCTTCGTCATTTGGAGTAAGAGAATAAGCCACAGTCTTTTGACCTGGCAAACTCACATCTTTTTTGGCATAAAGTTTTGTTTGAGGTAAAGCTACTACAAACAAAATAATAAAAATTATAATCTGTAAATTGTCTCGTTTTACCAACTGACCATCTAGCCCGGCTACACCCGATATCTTTCGCATCAGGTAGTCCAATTTATAATGAACAAGCCCAATAACTCGCCAACCAGGAGCGGCAGCCTTGCCCAAAACAAAAAAAATTTGGGTGCCAAACCACCAAAAAAACCTCTTTGTATATATCAATACTTTCAGGGTTTTTAACAGTATTTTATAGCGCATACAAATTAGCCCATTTAGCTGGGGACTTACGGGGTTGACCCCATTAAATCCGGCTTAGCCGGTGTGCTTTCAGCACAATTTAACAGGGGTTGACTTGGGAGCTATATTAACATATCATAATGATTAAAACAACCCGGTTGGACCCTACCACATTAGGGTAAACAACCGCTCTAATTAGCTAATTTAAGTATTAATTCTCAACATATGTCCGTCTTTCTCTACGCCATATTGCCAGCAGTTTTGGCAATAGTTTATGGGGTAATTTTAATTGCCTGGATAAACAAACAACCAGCCGGAGATGATCGCATGAAGGCAATTGCCAAAGCTATCCAAGAAGGAGCAAACGCTTATCTTGGCAGACAATATAGAACTATCGCGGTAGTGGCTCTAGCAGTTTTTGTCCTTATGGGTTTTGGAGTTAACTGGTTAACTGCTATTGGTTTCTTGGTGGGCGCAGTGCTTTCCGGATTAGCCGGTATTATTGGTATGAACGTATCTGTAAGAGCCAATATCAAAACTGCAGAAGCTGCCAAAAAAGGCATGGTAGAGGCACTAAACGTAGCTGTGCGCGGCGGGTCCATCACCGGTCTTATGGTAGTTGGTCTTGGCCTACTAGGCGTAGCTGGTTTTTATTTAATTACAAAAGATTTATCTGCTTTGGTTGGTTTGGCATTTGGCGGAAGTTTGATTTCTGTATTTGCTAGAATCGGTGGCGGTATATTTACCAAAGCAGCCGATGTGGGTGCCGATCTTGTTGGTAAAGTAGAAAAAGGTATTCCAGAAGATGATCCACGCAACCCAGCTGTTATTGCCGATAATGTTGGTGACAACGTAGGAGACTGCGCTGGTATGGCTGCCGACTTATTTGAAACTTACGCTGTAACTGCTATCGCTACTATGGTGCTTAGCGGCTTACTATTTGTAGGCAATGAAAAAGCTGTTATTTATCCTCTAGTTTTGGGTGGGGTGTCTATCCTTGCTTCTATTGCCGGTACATTCTTTATTCGCTTGGGCAAAAAACAAAACATCATGCAAGCTTTATACAAAGGCTTGGCTGCATCTGGCTTGCTTGCACTAGTAGCTTTTTATCCTGTCACCAAATGGCTTATGAGCGACTTGGCTGGATACGATGTAAACAAAATTTATGCTTCTTCTGTGGTTGGTTTAGTACTTGCTGCTATTATGGTTTGGATTACTGAATACTACACTTCTACCGAATACGCTCCGGTAAAACAAATTGCCAAAGCAAGTGAAACTGGTCACGGCACAAACGTAATTGCCGGTTTAGCCGTTTCTATGAAATCTACTGCTTGGCCAGTATTATTTATCGTAGCTGCCATTCTTTCTACATACTGGCTTGCTGGTTTATACGGCGTAGCAGTAGCTGCAATGAGTATGCTTTCTCTAGCAGGTATAATTGTTACAATTGATGCTTACGGCCCTATTACAGACAATGCTGGCGGTATTGCAGAGATGAGCGAACTCCCAGAACACGTAAGAGAAATCACAGATAAATTAGATGCTGTAGGAAATACTACAAAGGCTGTTACCAAAGGCTACGCAATTGCTAGTGCAGCTTTGGCATCTCTGGTTCTGTTTGCCGATTACACACACAAACTTCCAGAAAGCGTACAGTTCTTAATCAACGATCCAAAAGTTTTGGCCGGATTATTTATCGGTGGTTTACTGCCATACTTATTCGGTTCTATGCTTATGGAATCCGTTGGTAAAGTAGCTAGCCAAGTAGTAGAAGAAGTTCGCAGACAGTTCCGAGAAATTCCAGGAATTATGGAACGTACAAACAAGCCAGACTACGGCAAAGCTGTAGATATTGTTACTAAAGGCGCGATCAATCAAATGGTTCTTCCAGCTGTAATTCCAGTTCTTGCTCCAGTATTAGTTGGCTGGTTGTTGGGCGTAGAAGCTTTGGGTGGATTATTACTTGGTACAATTATTACTGGATTATTCGTAGCAATCTCTATGACTACTGGTGGTGGTGCTTGGGACAACGCCAAAAAATATATTGAAAAAGGAAACTACGGTGGCAAAGGATCTTTTGCTCATCAAGCAGCTGTAACTGGCGACACCGTTGGTGATCCATACAAAGATACTGCCGGCCCTGCTATCAACCCAATGATTAAAGTTGCAAACATTGTTGCGTTGCTGATTGTTGGATTATTGATCTAAAACAAACTTAAACATATTGACAAAACTATTAAATAATATAGTATTATTTTATCTAACCCAAGGTTAGGAGGATACTGTGCAAATTCTGCAACTCACCGAGTCCATGCTGACCCCGTTCGTTGGCGGACAACTTGAAATCATGGATCATAAGAACTTTTGTGCATACTGCGGCGAAATAGAAAGTGTTAGGATTATAAGGGACTTTCTCGTCGTGAAATTCGCCTGGTGCGCAAGCAACGACGACAATGGCAACCAACAAGGGTTAGGCACAAACTGGACGTCAATCAATAAACTCACCTACAGCTGGATGCTTCCGGAAGGAATCATCTCTAAAGAGTACGGTGGAAGAATTACGGTAGGCTTCGGAATGCGTCTCGTCGAGCTTCTCATCTTCCTTCCAAAGGAGTGTGGGCCAAGCTACGAGGAATATAGACTTAATCGCAGCCAAGTCAAAGGGCTAGATGCCGTTCCATAGGCTACAATTCAAGGCCAGTGCGACCAGTAGAGGGGGTCGCACACAACAACGACCATTCGTACCTCTACTTTAGATCCTAAATAATTTGGGGCTTAAAGTAGTGCGAGTGGTTTTTTGTTTACAAAAGTCTCAATCCTATTTGACCTTCAAATTATTTTACAGTAAACTGCATGATCAGGAGGAATACGATGAAAATCTCTCTTCGAACAATATCAAAAGTATTAGCTTTTGGTGGAGCGTTTGCCGCCTCGGCACTTATTTGGCTCATAGCAGAGCATGCAAAATGGACACCCGTACCTACTGCAATAGTGGCAGTAATATCCGCTATCGTCTGTATCATGCTCCCACAAATATTGTTATCAACACGGAGAAAATAGCTAGACTTTGCCCTGCGTTCAGTGTGTACCACCATGAAGCATGTTGAACAGATAAAATAATTCGTGGTTCATATAAAGCAGCTTTTACAAAGGCTGTTTTTAAATTTTTTGTAATAAAAAAATACCGCCGAACCGGCTGCTTTATAGGCAGTGGTCGGCGGATAGAAACAGAGTCAGGAATTCTCCTTGGTTGCATGGGCAGCATCATTTAGGCTCACAAGCCATTTGCGTAACTCGAGTTCATCGAACTTAAGAACATGGTTGGGGTCATCTGGGGGTATTACCCAAAAAATCTTGCCGAAGCGGCCAACCACACTAGATTCTCTAGCCCTTAGCAAAAGACTGCTAATACCATCGCGCGGGAAATCCGATTCTTCTAGAACGAGAACTTGAGGAGGGCAGGTCAGAGGCGCTGCGACAGGTCGGTCGCCCATGTACATGGCTCGACTCCTTCTCTGTTGATGTCTGCATCGCTTCGAAAACTTCAAAGCAATGAAAAAACAGATAGATAATAGTATTATACTTTTTTACTATTATGTCAATACTTTTTTGAAAAAACTTGCAATAATTATTAAATTAAAAAATATAATTTTACCATTAAGCTACATTGACAAAACCGCTTTATTATGATAGTGTTATTTTAATTCAAAAATTTTTCTCCTCCACATAAGGAGTCTGAAATGGAATGGTCCCTGAAAATTCTAACGGGAATTGTCATTCTAATACTAGTAGCTATGCTTGGCTATGCCGGCATACAATGCTACGACTGTGTTGGAATAAAAACCTCGACCGGAGAAGCTACCGTAACAGGCTGTACATACAAAGCTCCATGGATACAGGTTACCATAGTGGGTAAAACACCTATGGTAATAAGTCACCCCGAAGAATGGTGGTTATGGATGCGCATAGACGCCCAACAAGCCGCTCTTCACGTTACCGAAAGCACTTGCCACTCTCCCATTGGCACGGTATATAAAGTAAAATATGGTTATGGTCGTCGTAGTGGCGACTTAATTATCAAGGACTTTGCCCCCTAAGCCCACCCCTAACAGATACACGTATAGTTCGCTGGCTACTAAAACAGCCGGCGTTTTTTATAAATATAACCACTAAGACAGGGGTTGACATTTCGCTAATTTTAAACTAGTATTACCTCGTTAAATATTTTAAAAAAGTTATGCAATATACACTAAAAAATCTAGAAAAATCCCAAGTAGAACTAACCATTACCGTAGAACCAAAGGATTACAAAAAACATTTAGAAGAGGCTGCTGTTCGCATTTCCGAACGCGCCGCTATTGCTGGCTTTCGCCCAGGCAAAGCCCCTTATGAAACCGTAAAACAACAGGTGGGTGAAATCCGAATCATAGAAGAAGCAATGCAAAGCATAGTAGAAAGAAATTTCTTTTTGGCTGCCAAAGAAGCTGCTTTAGATACTGTTGGCATGCCCCAAATTACTATTACCAAAATTGCTCCAGGCAATGATTTGGCCTTTACTGCTACTGTAGCCCTGCTCCCAAAAATTAAATTGGGTGATTTGGCAACTGTAAAAGTAAAACATCAAGCCAAAGAAATTACCGACGAAGAAGTAGATAAAACTTTGAACGATTTAAAAAAGATGCAAACCAGAGAAATTCTAAAATCTGGTCCAGCTACCAAAGAAGATAAAATGGTAATTAACCTAGAAATGTTCTTGGACAAAGTACCAGTAGAAGGCGGACAAGCTCCAAACCACCAAGTATACTTGGGCGAACCTCACTATATTCCAGGACTAGCAGAACAATTAATTGGCTTACAAAAAGATGAAACCAAAGAATTTACTCTCAAATTTCCAAAGGATCACTACCAAAAACATTTGGCTGGCAAAGATATTGAATTCAAAACAAAAGTACACGATGTGTTTGAATTACAATATCCAGAAATAAATGAAGAATTTGCCAAATCTTTGGGCCAAGAAAGTATAGAAAAATTAAAAAATATTATAAAAGAAAACATGGCGGCTGAGCAGAAACACAAAGATGAACAAAAAATAGAAATAGAAATCTTGGATCAAATGATAGAAGCTAGTGAAATCTCCGAAATTCCAGACGTTCTAATCAATACCGAAAAAAATAAAATCTTCCAAGAACTTCGCCGAAGTCTAGAAGCTCAAGGCATAGAGATGGAAAAATACTTAAAAGACTTAAAGAAAAGTGAAGAAGATATTTACAAGGACTTTACCGAACAAGCGATGCGCAGAGTAAAGGCCGCTCTTATCTCTCGCCAGATTGCGCTAGACAACAATATCAAAGCCGAGAAGTCCGAAATTGATGATGAAATAAAACAAATCAAAGCCGCATACCCAGATAATAAAAATGTAGAAGAAAATCTAAAAAAACCAGAAGTAATTGATACTCTAGCTCTAACAATTCAAAACAGAAAAGTAATGAGTTGGCTAAAGGAAAAAATTACAGATAAAAAATCCTAAATCTCATATTCTCTAAAATAAAACAGTCCTGCAACAAGGATTGTTTTATTTTTTAAGCAATCAGTATTTTAAAAAGCGCCCTGCCAGAGAAAATCTCCGACAGAGCGCGCACCCTCCCCCTTACTACAGACGAGCTCAGTCGTCTTGGCTCAGTCGCATCTCTCGGTCCCCCAACCGATCGGTGTCGAACAAGAACCCATCCTCGAGCCACGGCGACAACGGCAACGCCCGAAGCTGAACATCCACCTTGGCCTCCAAGGCAGCTTCGGGGTCAACTTTCGCACAGTCATCACAGACGGCAACGTCCTCGTCGTCGGTCTCGATCTCCCTCTCACAAAGAACACATTCGACAGTCTTCGGCATCCGGAATCCCCCATGTTGTTATCTGCGAATTTGCAGATAGTAGATTATACACTCCAAAACGGCTTTTTGTCAATCGTATGATATAATTTTGACTATAGGATTTTTAAATACTATAATGACACTACTAAATAAACTATATGCTTTTTGGCGCACATGTATCCATTGCTGGCGGATTATTCAACGCCCCTATAAACGCGGCTGCTATTGGCTGTGAAGTATTCCAAATGTTTTCTCGTTCCCCTCGCGGTGGTTGGGTAGCTCCACTAGACAAAAACATTGCCAAACAATTTAAAGAAAACTGCGAAAAGCATAACCAAAAAGAATGGTATATTCATGCGCCGTATTTTATAAACTTTGCTTCTACCAATCCACGCATCAAACATGGCTCTGTGGCTGTATTACGAGAAGAACTAGAGCGTGGCACAATGCTGGGCGCAAAATACATAATGACTCATTTGGGCAGCTACAAAGATGTGGGCCAAAAAGAAGGTTATAAACAATTAATAGAGGGTTTAGAAAAAGTAATGAAGGGATATAAGGGCACAACCCAATTTCTAATAGAAATCTCTGCTGGTGCCGGTAATATCCTTGGGGACACATTTGAAGAGGTAGGCGCTGCCTTACATCACAAAAAAATAGAAAAATATAATATCGGTGTCTGCTACGATACCCAACATGCATTTGCTAGCGGCTACGATTGCCGCACGCCCAAAGCATTTGATGAAACTCTAAAAAAATTTGATAAAGAAATTGGCCTGGATAGATTAAAAATGTTTCATTGCAATGATTCCAAACCAGAACTTGGATCTCACCGAGATCGTCACGAACATATCGGCAAGGGCCAAATAGGATTGGCTGGATTTAAAACAATCTTAGGTGATAAAAGATTAAAAGATAAAAACTTTATAGCAGAAACCGAAGATGACGAAATCGTACAAGACTTAAAACTACTAAAAAAGATTAGGGATAAATAAACGGTCGTAAAAAATATTTATATTAAATAATAATAAATTATGGATGAAAACATGTTAAACACAGCCCCATCTACAAGCAAAACAAAACTAATCGTTGGCGTTCTAGTTTTATTAGTTGTTTTGGGTGGTGCTGCTTTTGTCTGGTACTCAAAAACTAAACCAGAAAATAAAATCCCCGTACCAACCACAAATAATAGCGGTGCAACTGAGCCAAACATAACCCAACCAAGTTCCGAAGAAAATAATGGCGCCTCTCCTAACCCAGCCGTTCCCGCCACACCAGACACCTCTGATACAGACCACTCCAATCCACCTAGCACTACTACGCCTCCATCAACTTCTACTTCTACAATCCCAAGACAAGATACAGGAGTAGATACTTTTGACCCAGGAAACTTACCACCTACTACCTCTACACCTCCAAGACCACCTGGCACACAAACAAATCCAGACAGCAGCACGGTACTTTCTCAATAATTAATAACGAAAAACAAAAATACACCGCTTAATAGGTGTATTTTTGTTTTAAGGGTTATCTATTCCACCCTTACTCCACGGATTACAGCGCAATATTCGCCAGGCCGCTAGTGCAACACCCACCACTAAACCTCGTTTTCTTATTATTTCATATCCATACTCACTACAGGTGGGCGTAAACCTGCAATAGCCATAGGGGAATTGAGATTTAAACAGCCCATGATCTGGAGAAATTGTTTTTTGGTATATTTTTATCAAAAATAAGAGCGGCGTTCTTGGCAAGAATAAGAGAAAATCAAGGATTTTTTTTATTTTCATACAAAGTGAAGGAAACAAAAATTTATTTTTATTTCTGAGCGTGTATAGAAAATACCTTTAGTATTTTCATATTAAGCAAACTTTGGATGTCATCCCGAGCGAGCCGTAGCGACGAGGGATCTACAATATAAAATAAATGTTATGCTTTCAAAACCTTCGCCTTACTTAATAAAACTTTTACTTCTTGGCTAATGGCTGCATAATCTTTGTTCAAAACATCCTTTTTGGCTACCACAAGTATATAGTAGCCGTTTTTTATAACCCCATCTTTGAGTAGAAGCCTTATTACCTCTCTTATCTGCCTTCGCACCCTATTTCGCTTTACTGCACTTTTATGCACCTTTAACCCTGTAGAAATGGCTAGCTTTAGCTGATTTTGGAAATTAATTGGATCTTCTTTTTCTGGGAAGAACTTTGTATTTTTGGCTAATTCTAGTACTTTTATATCCAAAAACTGGCCATTTGCCCAATAGCCATGCTTTAGTACCAAGTTAAAATCTCTAAGTTTTCGTAAACGATTGTCTTGTTGGAGCATATTATAAAATAGTATAACAAATTACCGTTGATTTGTCTTTGACAACACATCGCAGTCACGACTCGCGTCGGGACGAGATCTGAATGCCCGAGTCATCCACAGATGGCGAGAGGCTGTTTGGCAAAGATAAATTAATGGTAATTAAACATAAAACCCGCCTTTGAAGGGGGTTTTATGTTTAATTACCAGGTTTTTCTTGTTCTCTTGCCTTTGCGTTCGTTGGAAACTGTTAGTTTCTTTCTGCCTTTTGCACGTCTGCGGCTAAGAACTGCGCGTCCTCCCTTGGTTTTCATACGAGCACGGAAACCGTGGGATTTTGCTCTCTTGCGTTTTTTAGGTTGATAAGTTCGCTTTGTTGCCATATATAAGACAGCTAATAATTACAAAACCAATTGTACATAATTACCCGTGTTTTGTCAAGGTAAGTGAGTTTTATCCCCAAAAACAATCTATCCACACCTTGTCCCCAGTCTTTCCCCCACCTGTTTTTGGCTAACTATTGGACACCTAGCTTTATTATGTTAAGATTAAAAAGTTAAATAATAAAGGTTCTAAAAATATGTCCAACCACGAAATATGGCAAGCTGTTTTGGCAGAATTGGAACTTACCATCTCTAAACCAAACTTTGTTACCTGGTTTAAGAATACAGATATCCTATCCTACCAAGACAATTGCGCTGTATTGTGCGTACCCAATGACTTCAACCGTGCCTGGCTAGAGAAAAAATACCACCACATGATTGTAACTTCTCTAGAGAGAGTAACCGAAAAACCAATCAAACGACTAGAATACAAGATATATAATATAAAAAACATTGTTCCAGAAAGCGCTGTTGTAGAAACCAAAACAGAAAATGTTTCCCAAGAAACACCTGTGCTTTCTCCTGTTTTTACTTCTTCCGAAGTGTCTGCCCCTCCAAGAGTGGGTGAGTTTGGCTTAAATCCAAAATATGTTTTTGAAACTTTCGTAGTTGGCGGTGGATCCGAACTTGCTTATGCAGCCGCTCAAGCCGTAGTAAACAAACCAGGCGAAGCCTACAACCCACTATTTATCTACGGTGGCGTAGGTTTAGGCAAAACCCACTTGGTACAAGCTATCGGCAACCATCTACTCAAAGCCAGACCAAATATAAATATCATGTATGCCAGCGCCGAAAAGTTCTCTAACGACTATATCTCTTCTGTTCGAGACGGCAATGCCAAAAACTTTCAAAACAGATACCGCAATATAGACGTACTTCTTATAGACGATATTCAATTTATCTCTGGCAAAGACAAAACCCAAGAATCTTTCTTCCACACCTTCAACGAATTACACCAACAAAACAAACAAGTAGTAATGACTTCTGACCGACCACCAAAAGCTATTCCTGCCCTAGAAGACCGCCTAAAATCCCGTTTTGAATGGGGTATGATTGTAGATGTGGCTCCACCAGAACTAGAAACTAGAATAGCTATTCTGCAGAAAAAAAGCGTAGAAAAGAACTTTCATCTTAACCAAGACATTTTGCAATTGGTGGCCACCACTATCCACCGCAACATCCGCGAACTAGAGGGCGCACTAAACAAAATTATCGCGGTTCACCAGCTAAAAAACATGGAACCTACTATGGAATCGGTAAAGGCACTACTAGCCAACACCGAAATGCGTTCGGCATACAAATCTATTACCCCTCAACAGATTATAGACGCGGCCAGTGAATTCTTTACAATCAATACTTCCGATCTACTTGGCCAAAGCCGAGAAAAGAAATTCTCTCACCCTCGCCAAATTATCATGCACCTAATGCGCAAAGAACTTAACATGTCTTATCCGGCTATTGGCAACGAGCTTGGCGGAAGAGATCATACAACCGCTATGCATGCCGACAACAAAATAAGCACAGAGATAGAACAAGACCTAAAACTAAAACAAGAAGTAGAGCTAATAAAACAAAAGCTTTATATAAACATTACCTAGTTGTCATTCCGACCGAGCCTTTAGGCGAGTGGAGGAATCCCTTAAACTTAGTATTTGCAACTACCAGGTATAAGGGATCCCTCGACGGAGTTTATGCCCCGAGGGGTGCTCAGGATGACAAATCCACAGTTAATAATCAGTGGATAACCGATGTATAACTACCAAATATTTGCACCACTTATACACACTACTTACAACTTATTCACAACCAATTACAAAATAATATTTTATCCCCACACCTTATTAGTCAAACACCAACAACTTACCCACAACACAAAAATCTAAAAACCCGTTTGGATAAACAAGAATTCTGACTTATACACTTTATCCACTGCTATATAGTAACGATTGGAATTTATATATAAATATATAACGATATAATAATAGACAACTAAAAGTTTACCCACTAGTTAAATTTTATGAAATTTTTCTGCACAAAGGAGAACCTATCAAAATCGTTGGCTCTAGTAATTGGAGTCGCTGGCAAAAACATTAACCTGCCAATCTTGGGTAATGTTTTAATTAAGGCTAGCGAACAAAAGGTAGAGTTTATGGCCACCAACCTAGAATTGGCTATAACTTCCAACCTTCGTGCCAAAGTAGAGGTACCAGGTACATTTACCGTGCCTGCCCGAACTCTAAACGATTTTGTAAACCTATTGTCGGAAGAAAAAGTAGAGTTGTCTTTAAAAGACAACGAGTTAGAAGTTGTATGTGGAAGGTCTTCTACACGCATAAAAGGCGCCCCAGCCGACGAGTTTCCTGTTGTGCCGGTAGTAGGTGAAGGTAAAGGTTATGTAGTAGATATAGAAGCATTCAAAAGTGGTTTGGGGCAAGTGTTCCAGGCTGCATCCAAAAACGAAATAAGGCCGGAATTAGCGGGTGTGCTGTTTAATTTCAACGAAGATCAAGGAAGCCTAACAATGGCCGCCACAGACAGCTATAGACTGGCAGAGAAGAAGATAAAACTAATCCAAGGCGAAGAAAAATCCAGAGTGATTATGCCAGCTCGCACAGCTCAGGAGATAAGTCATATTTTGATTTTGTCCAAAGGGTTAGAGAATGAAAGGAATGTACGACTGTTAGTTACAGAGAATCAAGTAATCTTGCGTTGTAACGACGTAGAGTTGGTATCTCGTCTGGTAGATGGCCAGTATCCAGATTACACTCAAATTATTCCAAAAGAGTTCAAAACTTCAGCCGAATTTTCTACCAATCAAATTACCAAAGAAATAAAAGCAGCTAGTTTGTTTACCACTATCGGTATAAACGCTGTAAGTTTTGATTTTGATCCAACCAGTGGTGTAGTTACGGTTTCTTCTGTGTCTACCCAAACCGGCGAACACAAATCCGAACTACAAGCAGAAATAAAAGGAGAGAAAAATAATACCCTTCTTAACCACCGTTATGTGCTAGACGGCTTGGCTAATATAGATACAGAAAATGCAGTGCTCAAAGTAATTAATGCCGATAGCCCATGTGTACTTGCGCCAAAAGGCGATCAAAGCTTTGTTTATATTGTGATGCCGATACGACAGTAAAATATATAATAAAAAACCGCGGTAATAAGCTGCGGTTTTTTATTATATAGATTGACGAAATAGGGTGGGTATGTTTAAATTATTTTTGTAAAGCATGGAGGTTGAAATGGGTGAGCCACTCTCGTTGCTTGTTGTTGATGTGTCAGAAGATTGGGAAGAGGTGCTAAAAGCACAGGAACGAGGCTATGAGATAGACTTTGATAATAAGTGGCCGGGAAGCTACTTGCGAAATAGCCTTGATCCAAACAGGCTAATGAAACTTCATTATCCGCATGGATCTGTTCGTGCCGGATTCAATGCAGTTATTGATACTACGCGCATTGCGCACCAACTTTCCATTCCAATTTACGCAGCCGAATACTATGATGGGTGGACGGATGGTGAGGAGCAAACTTGCTTTTCTTTACAGTGGTATATACCAAAAGTAAACCGCTACGAAAAAGGCCAGCTCAGTGCTTTTCGATCTAGTTTGGCAGAAAGGCTAAAGACGGAGAATTGCCAACATCTCATGGTTATTGGTTATGACAGGGATGATTGTGTGATGGCAACGATTCGCGATGCTGTTGAGCGAGGTATTACGGTAGTTACCTCAGAGCATTGTATGCTTACTACAAACCGCGACAATCGGCGCGATGCTTCGTTGGCTTATTTCAAGGAAAACACAGTGTTTTTGGAAACACTGGTTGATGTGTGGAATTATATTTCCAACTCTGTAATTAGAGGGAGGTAGAGAATGAAAAGATACGAGATTGATGATACGGATTATAACAAGCTGGTTCGGCATTATGGTCGTGAAAATAAAATTCTTACCACGGTCGGCCCCCTTAGACGTATAAGTAGGGGTAGTGAAAATGTTTGGCGGAGAGTTGTTAGTGAGAAAATATGGTTTGTAATACAGAGTATGCTTCGAGTGTTGAACAAGCTTCCACGATCGGAGCAGAACAAACTCGCTTCTTCTAAGCCGAAAAAAGCAAAACAGAAGAAACGTCGGTGTTAATCTGTGTGTTGTGTAAGGGGGAAGGTTGGGCAGCCGTTTATGGCTGTCTTTTTTTATTCCACCACCACATTCAAAATCTTCTCCGTAGTCTTCCCCGCATTATCCGTCAGCACGGCCTTTAAAGAATGTTCGCCTACACCTGGAGAATTTTTCCAGGTAAATGTTAGGGCGCCATTTGCAAGTGTATCTTCTCGATGATTAAAGTTATAAATCAACTTCGGTGCTTTGTCGCCAACAGTTAAATATATATCTATCTTTTTCATATCATCCCAGCGGAAAGGTGTCAGGCTAATCACGCGCGGGAAATCGCTGGCGGTGAGCGTCACCGATTCGCCATCAAACCACTCAAAATCTGGCGCATCATATTCTGCTTGCATTGCAAAGGTAATATTTTTTTGAGAACTGTTGCCAGCATCGTCTACTGCCACCACAGAAAGCATGTGTGGGCCTTTGAGAAGCGTTTTGGCGTAGTAGGAGAGATTAAATGGTACTTCTGTCGACTCGCCAATTGAATGGCCGTCTATTTGGTATTTTACTTTGGTTACTCCGCGCGGAGCCACAGCAGTAACTTGTATTTCCATTTGTCTGGAAGTAAGAATGGCGCCCTCTACTGGCGAAACAAATTCTATAGTAGGAGAAAGCTCCGAAGAGTGTGTGCCTTCGTATTCGGTTGGCGGTTCAGCAAAAGAAGAGCCTAGTTGTTTATCCATCCAAACTTTCAAGGCCTTTTCCCAATTTTCGTATTGAGGATCATCGGCAGGATATGCCGGCACTGGCCCACGAGGATCGGATCTATCTACGTAATGAAGAATATCGTGTGGAGGTAGATATGTACGCTGGACAATCAAACTTTCTGGAGTAGAAGAGTTGGCGATTTTGCCAGTCTCGGAATTTATATTTAGCACAATGCCGTCGTTGCCACCACGAAGAACTGGTTTGGTAGCATCGTTTGGTGGCGGAGTTGGGAAGTTTTCTACAGGCGTTCCCTTTAGCGCTTCTCTCATAAACTTGTTCCAGATTGTACCAGCCAAGGCATTACCACCAGCTTTCATAGGTGTGGGGATTGTATTTCCAACCCAAACACCGGTAGCTAGAGATGGTGTATAGCCCAGAGTCCAAGCATCTTTGTTATCGTTGGTAGTACCGGTTTTTGCTGCTACTGGTCGGCCAGGCAAAGTTAAGTTTCCATTTGCACCAAAGATCCAAGAACGGGCTACGTCATCGGATAAAACGTCGGCAGTAGTGGCTGCAATTTCTGGTGTGATTGCTTCTGTACCTTCGTTTTCTTCCCATTCATACAAAGTCTCGCCGGCATTGCTAGTTACTCTCAAAATACTAACTGGTTGGTGGTATATGCCGTTGTTTGCCAGAGTGGCATAGCCATTGGTGTGTTCTAACAGGTTTACTTCTCCGCCACCGAGCACCAAACTCAAGCCATAATCACCAGTAAAAGTGCTGTAGCCAAATCGTTTAGCAAAATCTATTGTGTCTTTTGTGCCAACCAGATAAAGAGCTTTAACTGCTGGAATATTTAGTGAGCCTTGCAAAGATTTGCGAATAGTAACCAGTCCGTGTTCTTTACCATCATAATTTTTTGGAGTGTAATCTTCACCGGCGCGCGCATCAAAGTTGGTAATCACGTCGTAGATTACTGTATCTGGCGTATATCCTTTTTCAAAAGCAAAAGTATAAACAAATGGTTTAAAAGAAGAACCAGGTTGGCGTTTGCCAAGAGTGGCTACATCAAATTGGCCGTTTATTTCATCGTTGTTATAATCACGCGAACCAACCATTGCCAGTATCTGCGCAGTCTTTGGATCTAGTGCTACCAGCGCAGCGTTGTTGGCGTTGGCATCTTTTAGATTTTTGTCACCAATTTCTTTTACAATCTTTTCGGCGATTTGTTGTTTTTCAAAATCAAGCGAAGTAATTATTTTGAGTCCGCCTTCGTCTATTGCTCTTTCGCCAAACTGGTCGGCCAACAATTGTTTTACATAAAGTACAAAGTGTGGGGCTTCCATTGGGCCAGCACTTTTGAATAATCGCAAAGCTACGCCTTGGGCTTCATTCTTTTGTTCTTCGGTTATCATGCCTTGGTCATACATTAGAGCTAACACAACATCGCGTCTATCTCGTAGAGCATCCAAATCTTTTAAGTATCGGCTTGGAGCTTTTGGAATCGCAGCTAGTGTTGCAGCTTCGGCAAGAGTTATTTCTTTGGCGGTTTTTTTAAAGTATGCCTGGCTGGCTGCTTCTATACCATAGTTGGTAGAGCCGTATGGGATTTCATTTAAATATAATTTTAAGATTTGTTCTTTGGTATATTTTTTCTCCAAACGAATAGCGAGAATGGCCTCTTTGATTTTTCTAAAATAACCGGCAAAACCAGTTCGCGCATCTCCAACAATAGTATTTTTAATTAACTGTTGGGTAAGTGTAGAACCTCCGCCCGAACCGGCTCTGCGGCCAATAAGACTATAAAATCTGGCGCGGAGAATGCTTTGGATTCGGATACCGCTATGTTCATAGAAATTTTTGTCTTCCACGGCCACAGTAGCTTTTTTGGCATAGTCAGAGATCTGATCCATTTCTACCAGAGTTCGTTTTTGGTTTTGGTAAACTTCATAAAGCAGATGTTCGCCTGTGCGGTCGTAGATTTTGGTGCTCTGGGATACTTGGCGTTCGTTTAGCTTGTTTGGGTCTGGTAGGTCTCGACTTATCCAGGCCACAGCAATAGTGCCCAAAATAAAACAAGCGCTAAAGCCAATAGCGATAGTTGTTAGTATGATTTTGAAGAATTTCTTCTTTTTTTCTTTGGGCGACAACGGTTCGTAGTCTGGCAGGTGTCCGTAGTGCCTTCTTTGGTTTAGTTGGGGGATTGGCATATTTGTTTCATGATACATGATTCACACAGCATTATTCACTTGCATCATGTTGTGTGCATTATGAATTCATGTTTGTTAGGGATATTTTATACCAATGAGCGAAAATTTACCAGTCTGTTAGGTTGGGTTGGAAGGGTTGACAAAAAGGGCGATTTGTGATATATTTAGACGTTAATTCATGAGGGTATCCTGTAAGGGATACTTTTAAATTAATTAAGAATATGAGCTTAAATAAGCCAAATTTGACCACAAAAGCCTTGAAAGTTGCAGTAAACTTGCCAATATTTATGGCTTTACTTAGCAATTTAGCCTTGCCATCTATCGTAAAAGCTGATATTGAGCAAGAAATGGCTAACTCTACACAAAAAATGGCCTTTACCGGGATAAAAGCCCCAGAAGTGGCTAAGATGCCAAAAAAATTGGCTTCTGCTGCTGGTGGGTTAGCTCCGGATAAGGTATTGGATGCTGTAATTACAGCCTATACCAGTACCCCTGGCCAAACCGATGATACTCCGTTTATCGCTGCTAGCGGTAAAAGAGTGCACGACGGCATGATTGCGGCCAACGGTTTACCATTTGGTACTCAAATCGTAATTCCTGAGCTTTATGGTGATAAGGTCTTCGTAGTAGAAGATCGTATGAATCGCCGTTATGGCTTAGGCCGTATGGATATCTGGTTAGACACTACTCGCGCTGAAGCTATGAAATTTGGTGTAAAGCGTGTAGAAGTATTAATCTTCTATCCAAAAAAGGCTGTTGCCAAAGTTAAGTAAGAATTTTAAAACAAAAAAGGCCCCAGAGATGGGCCTTTTTTGTTTTATTTCTTTTCAATAATCTCTCCCCACTTCTTTAGTAGAAGTGGGCAAGAATCGCTCACGGTGGAAAGGTTCAGGAAATTTAGGACTCATTTTCTTTAATTTTCAAAACTCAACAGCTTTTTATTCGCAAAAAGCTGTCTCAAACATTGAAAATTTCCTGCGAAGGAACACTCAAACTCATCTCTAAATTTTAACTTCACCTTTCCAAAGTTCGCCTGGACAATCGACGGACAACGATTCGCTATCCGAGCACATGGTGAGTGATGCTACTGGCCACGGTGAGGGGGGGGCGGTGCCTTTTTTAAGGCACAGGTAGTCATAGGGTAGTTTGCTGATTGACTGCCTGAGTAAACCCGAACCGATTGGCAGTAGCAGAGCGAGACATCAGCTCGGAAACTTTTCCCTCCAGCTTTTGGTTTCAAAAGGTGGAAAATGGTTTATTTTTCTATAATCTCTAGTGAAAGAATTTTAACTGGACTTACTGGGCTAGACATTGCACCGTCTGCACCCATAGTAGTTGGAGCTGTGGCAATCTTGTCTACTACATCTAGTCCTTTGGTTACTTTTCCAAAAATTACATAATCTTTTTGTAGAGGAACGTCGGCATGCATAATAAAGAACTGACTGCCGGCTGAATTTGGAGCAGCGGTTCGAGCCATAGCTAGAGTACCACGAGTATAATCTCCTTCAAAACTTTCATCTTTAATAGTATAACCAGGTCCACCACGGCCAGTTCCTTCTGGGTCGCCGCCTTGGATCATAAATCCTTTAATTATTCTGTGGAAGATTACATTGTCGTAGAAATTTTTCTTGGCCAAGAAAACGAAATTGTTTACGGTGTTTGGAGTGGCGGCTGCATTTAGAGATATTTCCATTTCTCCGGCAGTTGTTTTCATTTTGGCGGTGTAGGTTTTGTTTTTGTCGATTATCATAATAGGTGTTTTATATTGCGATAAGTCTAGTGGCTTATCTGAATTAGATTTTGTAGCTTCTTTTGTTGTGGTAGCCAATTCTGCTGGCACTGGTGTTTCGCTGGTTACTTCTACCTGTGTTGACTCGCTATATTTATCTGTTTTAGTTTCGGTAGTTGGTGTTGGGGTTGTCTTTGCGCAACCGGCGCCAGCTAGCATAACAACTGCTAGAAGTATCGCTAGAGATGAAATTTTTTGCATACAATTTTTATTAAATTTTTAAGTGCTAGAATTGTAGCAGAACTATAAATTTTGACAAGTTATTTATTTTTTATCCATCTTATCCTGTATCATTTTCCAATGATATATAGGTAAATCAGGCAGAGCTCTTGGATTAAAAACTTCATCAATAGAAAAAGTTCTTCCAAAATTTTTCATTGCCCAATCATTGTCTAGGAGTTCAGTTTTAAAATCCCAGCCTGGTCCGGCACCCATTTCTGGGGTGGAATGAGAATAAAACTGCCTTAGGGTGTAGCGTGATTTTTCGTAATGATATGTTTTACCGTTTACAATTTTAATGTCGCCTTCTTTTGGGGCAATGTCGGTTTCCTTGGTAGAAGGGTTAAAACCACTTTCGTTTTCTGGCATATATTTATATTATTCTATTTTAGCTCTAAATTGTAATGCTTCCGCCACATGTCCTAGTTGTATATTATCACTCTTTCCCAAATCGGCAATCGTACGGCTTAATTTAAGAATACGATTATAGGCGCGAGCAGACAAATGCATTTGGGTAACCGCCGCACGTAGCAGATCTATAGATGCATCATCTAGTTTACAAAATTCTTTTATTTCCGTATTGCGCATTTCGCTGTTGGCATGAGTATTAAAATCTTTAAATCTTGTAGTTTGGATTTCTCTGGCATCTTCTACCCTTTGGCGAATGCTCTCTGATTTTTCACCTAGTGTGTCGGAAGATAACTTTTCAAATTGTACGCGCGGTACTTCTACATGCAAATCTATGCGGTCTAGAAGCGGCCCACTAATTCTTTTTTGGTAGCGCGCAATTTGGGCGGGTCCACAAATACATTGTCTGTCTGGGTCGCTGAGTAGTCCGCAAGGGCAAGGATTTTGGCTGGCTACCAAAATAAATCTGGCGGGAAACATTAACACGCTTTGGATTCTAGAAATTGTAATCACGCCGTCTTCTAACGGTTGGCGCAAACTTTCTAGTACAGATCTAGGGAATTCTGGAAATTCGTCTAAAAATAAAACCCCGCGATGAGCAAGAGAAATTTCTCCCGGTCGTGGATATTTACCACCACCCACAAGCGATACACCTGAAGCCGTGTGATGAGGAGACCTAAACGGCCGTTCTTTTACAAATCCACTGGATAGTAGTCCGGCTACAGAATAAATTTTCGTTACTTCTAGTGCTTCGTCGGCAGTAAGTTTGGGTAATATAGATGGAAAGCTACGAGCCAGTAATGTTTTACCAGATCCAGGTGGTCCACTCATAAGTATGTTGTGAGCACCGCTAGCTGCAATCTCTAGCGCGCGTTTTACAAATTCTTGCCCCTTTATCATAGACATATCCAGTTCGTATTGGGGCGCGCTAAACTCGTTCCAGTTTTCTGGTCTATCGTATGGGGTTATAGTTTCTGGGCCAACCAAATGGTCTACCAATTGTTTTAAATTTTTAACCGGATAAATTTCTATGCCGTCTACCAAAGCGGCTTCCGGCGCATCGGCTTCGGGTAAGAAAATTCTTGTTAGTCCTATTTTTTTGGCAAAAATTGTAATAGGCAAGATGCCGTTGGTATGGCGCAGTGTTCCGTCTAGTGCTAGTTCGCCCACCAGCAGCGCGTCGTCCAAATTTATTTGTAAATCATTGCTAATTATTATTACTCCCAGCGCCATTGGTAAATCATAAGCAGGGCCTTCTTTGTGCAAGTCGGCCGGAGCAAGATTAACTAGAATGCGAAAGTTGAATGGATAATTAAAGCCAGAATTTTTGAGTGCCGAATGTATGCGATCTTTGGCTTCGTGGATAGAAGTGTCTGGCAACCCCACAATATTGAAAGCGCTTTGTCCCTTGTTTATATCTACTTCTACATCTATAGGCAAACAATCTAGGCCAACCGCAGCGGCCGAATTTAATTTAAGAAACATAATTTACTCTTTTACACTTTTTTCAATCCAAACAATCTTAACATATAAATCCCCAATCCGAAAACAATCATTATATCTGCCAAGTTTATGATAGCTGTGCCGATTATAAAATAGTCTCGTACGTAGGAATAAAATAATCTATCTACAAAATTGGAAGTAGCACCGCAAAAAATTGCAGACCAAGCTAGGAGTAAACGAAAATCACCCGCAGGTTTTTTTAATTCGGTAATAAGTAGATAAGCGACCAAAAATATTATTGGTAGGGTAATAAAAATAGTGACCTGGTTTGGTATGGGCAAACTAAAGGCGACACCGGTATTGGCAAACGGTTCCCAGCCCACACGGTTCCAGAGCAAATATGAAGCATTCCATTTGTGGATAGAGAGCCATTTCAAAAATTGGTCAGAGAGCAAAAAAAGCCCACTGAGTAAAATAATCAAGTGGGCTTTTTTGATGGACATATCTTTTGTCGTGATGAGTTTATACTTCTTGAGTAATGGTTTTTTTGCAGCTCATGCAGGAACTAGAAGTTGGGCGAGCGAGAAGACGTTTTTCTTCGATTGGTTTTTTGCAGTATTTACAGATACCATAATCTCCCTTTTTCAATCGTTCCAAAGATTGGTTGGTGTCGCGCAAAGATTTCTCTAGGTTTTCTTCTAGCGATAGATTTACTACATAGTCTGCTACCTCGGCAGCGTTTTCATCTTCTTTGTCACCATAATCAGGGAAGGCAGTATCTCCATCCGCGGCATTATTTTTAGAAAATTTAGCCATTTCTCTGTCTAGTCTGGCTTTTTCTTCCAAAAGCAGAGCCTCTATTTTTTTGAGTAATTCTGCAGAATAAGGTGATTTTATCTTTGTCATATAGGTCTAACTTAATATTTATATAATACCTTATATTTGAGGGTAAAGGAAATAGCCTAGGCTAGGCCACCCCCTACGGATTAAGATCGTATTTTATCAACGATTTGGCGGGGTGTCAATAATGTTATCTAAAATAAAGAAACCCTCAGGTATGGCCGATATTTAGGCCTAAACCCAAAGGTTTTAATCAAGTAGTGGTTTCTGGCGCATTACTAGCCACCCATACTCCTCGCCAAGCTTTGCATGTTCGTAGAATTGACGCATTGGTCTGGGCGCTAATCCCTGGTCAAATCCGAAGATATATGGTGTGTTTGTATGTTCTCGCTTAACCAAAACGATTATCGGGTGGTCAAGGTAGATTAGCCCCAAAGACAGAGCTATGAGATGGCACTGCTCAAAGGCAAATGCTCTGGCTAGATGTTCTTCATCTGGAGTCAGAAGCCTATAGCCAAGGCTTTGCAGCTTAAACGACGCTTCGCTTGGGGTGGTCTCGCTCTGGAAATGGTGTTCGTATAGCTCCCATTCGGTGGCATGCAAAGGCACGTCTGGTCCAGGAATATTGAAAATAAGCCTTTGCGCCATAGGCTGGCGTGCACATCCTAGAGCCAGAAAGGCGAAAACGATGGTAGAAAGAGCAAGATTGATCCGGTGGCGCATGTTGGACCTCCGTGTGTAGGGATTAAACAGCCTTTTTCAATTTCAAGCAAGTATATTGGCAATAGGGGGCTTCGCCGCATATATTCTCATTCACTCGGAAATAGTTTGGCAAACCAACTGTTTCACTCATTCACTTCGAATATTAAAAAAGGCGATCACCCTCTAAATCAATTTGCATTGGTACAGAGGCGGATCGCCTTTACGTTGATACTACTAAGGGGAGGTACTTTCCCCTTTACGGGGAACATGTACTCTACCTACCTTGGGTAGTATTAAAATTGACCTCAACCGCTTGTGGGTAGAGCCCTGGTGTCTTGACCCGAAGGTCTCGACTAATTAGGGTTGCCCGGGAAGAAGTTGGGCGTGCCATTGTTTCTCTGTTTTCTACAGATAACAGTTGCATACCCGCTTTCTCTTTTACAGTTTGAGAGTCATTATCTGCTTAGGAGCAGACTAGATAAATTGTAGAATGAACTACATAAGTAAGTATACACTATTTTTAGTGTTTTGTCAACACGTTTGTATACACTAGTATACACAAATGCTTTTTTGGCTAATCATAAACAAAATTATTATTTCTTATCCACATTGTAAGTGAGTTATACCCAGGCTTATCCACAGTTGTATAGACTTGTGTATACAAAAAAAGATTAGTTATCCACTTTTCAGGTGTTTATAATTGACAAAATACAATTTTTCTTATAACAATACCTTACGCAAATCACAAAGAGGGGGATTTATGGAAACTTGGAGTGTTTCCAGGGTGTTTGCTTCTACGCGAGTAGTTGGTTTGTTTCTTCCCGGACAAATATTTTCCGTAAAGGATAAGTTTGTTGTTGGGTGCGGTCCCAGTACACCCATCAGGTTTAATTGGGTAGTTGACCGGTTCCTTTGGTACTTTGGTATGGTTCCTTATTTAGTAGAGCATGGAGTTGTGCTACTGGAATGCCATGTATTGGCGAAGGAGTTCACTAGCACCAAAGACATGTTCAAGGCTGTTGGTGGCCCAGGGGATCAAGATGCCTTTGTTACCGTTCCAGAGGTATATGCCCTGCTGTTGGGCCATGCTGAGGATAGAGAGAACTGCGCACTATCTAGTAATCATGGGAATATCTTTTTTCTTCAGGGAACGCACGAATCGTCTTGGATTTTGAATCTAACCTGGTGTGAGAACTCTGGCTGGATTGTTACCTTTTGTGAGAGCCTTATTCCTCACAATTGGCTAAAAAATCAGAGAGTCTTCTCTCGTCACAAGTTCAAGCCGGCAGTATGAGTGCCAGCACCAGTTTATTAGACCTTTTTGTTGGCCGGCCGCCTTAATCCCTTCGGGATAGGGCGGCATTTTTATAATTGAAATATAGGTAAACCATATTTACTCGCACGCTCGGAAAAGTACATAAATGTACTTTTCGCTCACTTTGCTTGTAAATGAATGAGGAAATAGTTGGTTTACCAAACTATTTCCGAGTGAATGAAATTATATGTAAAACTATATAATTGTAATATAGGTAAACCATATTTCTTATTTGATTATTATTTTGGTGGGGGATATACTTCAATGTGGGTTTTTTTAATCATTTTTACTCAATCGTATGCGCAATATTCCTTTGGCTCTTACCTACGACGATGTATTAATTATTCCAAAACGCTCATCGCTTACATCTCGCAGTGAAGCCAACACCAAAACTAGATTAACGAAAAAAATAAATTTAAATATTCCAATTGTTAGTGCCAATATGGACACTGTTTCTGAATCAGAAATGGCAATTGCTTTGGCGCGATTGGGTGGTATTTCTTTTATCCACCGGTTCATGAGTATAGAGGATAACGTAGAGGAAATAAAACGAGTAAAGCGCGCGCAAAACTTTATTGTGGCTGATCCATATACCATAGAAGCTAGTGCCACCATTGGTGAAGCCAAAAAGTTTATAGCCGCTCACGGAGTAAGTGGTTTGTTAGTAGCAGACAGTAACAAAAAATTAAAAGGCATTTTATCTAAAAGAGATTTTGTTTTTGTAAAAGATGACAGTCAGACAGTGGAGCAAACCATGACTCCGCGAGAAAAATTAGTAGTAGGAGATAGAAATACCAGCTTTGTTCAGGCCAAAGAAAAAATGATCCAAAATAAAATAGAGAAGCTGCCGTTGGTAGATGAAAATGACAATATAGTTGGTTTAATTACTGCAGATGATATTAAAAATTTAATTGAATATCCTTTGGCCAATGTAGATTCTGATGGGCGATTGATAGTGGGTGGGTCGGTTGGTGTGCACGGAGATTATTTAGAAAGAGCTCAAGCTTTGGTAAAAGCCGGAGTTGATGTGTTAGTAGTAGACATTGCTCATGGTCATTCGGAAATGATGTTTAATGCTATTAAAAAAATACGAGAAGTGTGCGGCGATGTGCAAATTATCGCAGGCAATATTGCTACTGCCGAGGCCGCCAGAGATTTGTGTGAAGCCGGAGTGGATGCACTAAAGGTGGGTGTAGGCCCCGGTACGATTTGTATCACCAGGCTAGTAACTGGTTGTGGTGTGCCGCAATTAACTGCGGTGTTGTCTGTAGCCGAAGTGGCCAAGCAGTATGGTGTGCCAGTAATTGCTGATGGTGGAATACAAAAATCCGGAGATATTGTAAAAGCCATTGGTGCGGGCGCAGACACAGTAATGTTGGGTGGGTTGCTTGCTGGTACCAAAGAAAGTCCGGGGCAAATAATGAACAGAGGTGATAAAAAATATAAGGTATGCCGTGGCAGTGCTAGCTTTGCCGTAGCTCAACGCAGGCAAGCGGTTAGCCAAGAAGGCAAAAATTTAAATGAAGTAGTGCCAGAAGGTGTAGAGTCGGTGGTGCTGTACAAAGGGCCGGTAGCAGAATTAATAGGGCAGTTGGTAGGCGGAGTTAAATCCGGAATGAGTTATACCAATTCACGAACTATTTCTGATTTGCAAAACAATGTTGATTTTATGCAGATAACTTCGGCTGGTGCGCGCGAGAGCGGAGCGCACGATTTGATAGATGTTAAATAAGAAAAAGTATCCTTAATTTCTGTAGTTTGGTATAATATTTAGGTAACCTGTTAATTTTTAATTACCTTTATTTACTTTTTGTAGAAAAGTAAACTTTTTTTATGCCAAAGGCTGCTGGGCCAGAAAAATATTTGGCCTTTCCATTAGAAAAAATTAGAGGTGTGTTGCCGGAACTAAAAGAAGCAGACATAATCTTTGTTCATCACCACCGCAGCTTTATTAGGTATTTGCTGCGAAAGATTATGCATAGCTACTGGGATCATGTGGCGCTGGTTTTGTTTACAAAAGATGTTGAAAAAGGTCAGTATTATAACCAGATAATCGAAGCCTCTTATCCGCGTGGCATCGAAATCCACAAGCTAGAAAAATATTTACGCGATCCAAGCAAGTATGATATAGCCATAAAACGCGTGCCAAATTTGGATGCTCCTACGCGTAGAAGAGTTACGGCATTTATGCTTATGAATGTAGATGCGCCATATTACAAAGCCTCACTTATCGGAATGATTTTGGCAGCATTTTCCAAAAAATTTAGTTTAGCGTTTTTGGCGCAGCAAAGATTTTGTAGTAGCGGGTTTGTGCAAAAATCTTTTTATGAAGCTTCTAATTGGGACGAAAGAGAAAAGTTTATTTTTAGAACCGACCACCTGTCTCCTTTGGAGTTAGAAGATTTAACCACGCCTGCCGATATCGCAAATAGTGACAAGACTGTTTGGGTATATAACAAAAGGGTATGAGAAAGAAAGAACTGAGAAAAATACGAGAAGAGTCTTGGGCAAAGATAGAGCCAAAACTGCAAGTAGCAGATATTATTTTATCTCAAGAAAAATCATGGCTCTCTCGTAGCATACGAGATGCCACCAACAGTTATTGGAGTCATGTCTCTATTGTTTTTTCTGTGCCGGACAAACACTTTAGCAATACCTTGGTAATTAGCGCCGAAAGATCTGGAATAGAGATTCACCGCCTTCAAAAATATACAAACAGGCTAGATTTCTATGATTTGGGCGTAAAAAGAATACCTGGCCTTTCGAGCAAAACACGCGGGATGGTTTTGTCTTATGTTCTAAACAACGTGGATCTGCCATATGACTATGGTCGGCTATTTGGTTTGTTTTTGGGGTATTTGGGTACTAGATTTTTGGGCAAGAAAATATATCACCCTGTTTGCAACGAGGGTGCTTTTATTTGTAGTGCTTTTATTCAGAAGGCTTTTTATAATGTTTTGCCGGAAAACAAAAAAGACTCAGTTGTGTTTAAGGCTAAAGATATAAATAAATTCTTTTTGGAAGAAGTAACGCCGGCCGATATTGCTCGCAGCAAAAATTGCGAGTGGTTGTATAATGAGCAGCCATAAATCGGGCTATTTTCAAAATTTTTTCTTTATGATAGGGTAAGTTGAAATTATAAGATTTCAGCTTATGGATTGGAAAAAATATTTATTAATTAATTTAATACTGCTCGGCAGTTTTTTTGTTTCTTATCAGGTTTTTGGCGCAAACACAGATGTTATTATAAACGAAATTGGCGCATATGAAGCCTCTGGTCATGAATGGATAGAAATTTGGAATAAAGGAAGTGAGCCGGTAGATATTAGGGATTGGAAATTGTGGGAAGAAAACGCCACTTCGCAAAATCATAAATTAACTACTACAACTGATTCAGTTGTGTCGGTTGGTGAATATGCCGTAGTTACCCAAGATGCGGCGCAATTTATTTTGGATTATCCAAATTTTATTGGTTCGGTTTTTGATTCTTCTTTTGTATTAAATGAAAGTGGAGAAGAGATTGGTTTGATAGACGATACTGGAAATGTTGTAGAAAAATTTACATATATTTCGGCATCTAGTTTTTCTTTGCAAAGACGTAGTTCTTTTTTGGCAGATTATACCAGCTCTAACTGGGCAGAACATATTAGTGGCAATACAGTGGGTGCAGTAAATTATTTTGCTAGTGTGCAAGCATCTTCAACTCCAATATTTTCGCCAGCGCCAGCAGCTTCGCAAAACACGCAACAAGCCTCGTCTCAAATTAATGGTTCATCTGTTTTGCAATATCAGAATTTGGCAGCGTTAAAAATAAATGAATTGGTCGTAGATCCAGAGAGTGAAAATGAATGGGTGGAATTATATAACACTTCTCAGGTGTCTGTAGATATAACTGACGCCATAGTCTGTGATGCGCGCAACACCACTTCTACTTGTAAAAAATTAGTGGGAGCAGTTGGGCCAAATGGTTGGCTGTTTGTAGATTTGCAAACTAGAAGTTTTTTGAACAATTCGGGTGATAGTGTGATTTTAAAAGATGCGCGTGGAGTGGTGGTAGATAGGATAGATTATGAAGACGAACTTACCCCAGATGAAGGGCAGTCTTTGGCGCGAAAAGCAGACGGTGTAGACACAGACAGTGAAGTTGATTGGGTGGTAACGGACACTATTTCTCCTGGGAAGCCAAATGTTATTGTGAGTGAAAATCAAGAAGAGGAAGGTCAAAAAATTAGCTCTACCACGGCCAAAATTACCAAGAAAATACCGTCTATTTTTGTTTGGGATATTGTGGCACCAACTACAGCCGAGATAAATGAGCAGGTAATGATTAGCGCAGAAGACACAGCCGACCCTCGAGGAGGAATAATTTCTTTTGTATGGGATATTGGTGGTAGTAAATTATTTGGTCCAGTAGTTACAACCAGTTTTGCTACTTCGGGAATTTATAATGTAATTGTATTTGCCACTAGCACTAGTGGTTATGGCGAGCAGAAAAATATAGAAATTACAGTTGGCAGAGGTTTAAGTCAAAATGCGGAAGTAGTTATTTCGGAAATTTTACCAAACCCAGACGGCGACGACAGTAGAGAATTTGTTGAGATAAAAAATAATTCAATAGGACAGGTAAATTTGTCTGGCTGGTCGATAAAGGTGCAAGATAAAAAATATATTTTTCCGGAAAATACGATAGTAAACCCGAGCGGTGTTTTGGTTTTTTATAAAGCAGTAACTAAAATTAGTTTGGTAAACACTGCTGGTAAAGTAGAGTTATTAAACAAAGATAAATCAGTGGTGGATTTGGTAAAGTATGATAAGCCCCAAGCAGGGCAGAGTTATTCGCTGGTAAATAATCAGTGGGTATGGACTAACCCAAGTCCGGGCACAAGCTCAAACCCCGCTGGTTTAGTGGCAGGAGAAAAAATTACAAACATTGCCAAGATTGTAGGTAAATCTAGCAGGCCACTTATTACAAAAATTGCCGATGCGCGCGGGGCGGTAAAAGGTCAGTATGCAAAGCTAAAGGGCGTTGTTTCGGTTTTGCCGGGTGTGTTTGGTAGCCAGTATTTTTATTTAAATAATGACAACGCTGGAATACAAATATATCAGAACAAAAAAGACTTTCCGCCGTTGGCTGTAGGCGATAGCGTGGAAATACAAGGTGCAGTTTCGGAAGCAAACGGCATAAAAAGAATAAATATTAAAAACAGCCAGAGTGTAGATATTTTATCTATTCATAATCGTGTTACCAGTACAGAATTAAATTTGGATGAAATAGAAGAAAGTGGAGCCGGTGCGTTAGTGTGGGTAGAGGGACAGATTACAGAGATAAAATCTACCTTTATGTATGTAGATAATGGTGTAGCCGAGATAAAAGTATATTTTAAACAGGGCGCCAAAATTGATAAGCAAAGGTTGAAAGAAGGAGAGGGCGTAAAAGTGGTAGGTATTTTAGAAAATGTTAAAGACGAATGGCAGATTTGGCCAAGATCCAACGAAGATTTAGAGTCTTTGGGTATGCCAGATAGCTCACAAGACGAAGAAACAGCTAAATCTACAACTAGTCCAGGCGAAAAGTATCTTATGGTTACGGTTGGTGGAGTGATAGGGCTATTGTTGGCGTTTTTGGGTAAGGCCAAGGGGTTGGCGTTGGTAAGTTGGCTAAAAAAGATGTCTGAAAAATTGGTTAAAAAGCCATAGGTTAGCTCTTGATTATTGGCAATTTTTATGTTAGTCTATCGGTATTATTTTTGTCATCCCGAGCGAGGCTTTTACCGACGAGGGATCTGCGTTTACAATAAAATTGGAAGGGTGGCCGAGCGGTTTAAGGCAACAGTCTTGAAAACTGTCGTATCGAAAGGTACCGTGGGTTCGAATCCCACCCCTTCCGCCAAATGTAGAGGGATGAGAAGTTTATTTTCAAGTTGAGCGAGAGGAAAGAAAATTTATCTTCTTTCCCGAGCGAATGAAGAAAATACCTTAGTATTCCCCATAGCGGGGCGACGGGGCAAATTCCACCCCTTTTCTCTAGCGGTGTTAATAGCAAAAAGCTAACCCGATAACTTTATGGGTATTGAAAATGGAAAAAATTTTAATCCGGAGGATAAAGTTTTGTCTTCGGAAACTAAAAAAGTAGAAAAAACAAAACAGCTTTTTGGGCATTGTTTTGAAATCTTAAAATTTAATGAAGGAGATCGTATACCTGTTGGTGGTGAGAGTGTTTTTTCTGATGAGGTTAACATAAAAGTTACTGGTGATTTTGAAAATTTTAAACAATTTTTCGACCAAACTCACGAATTAGTAGATAATTATAACCTTCCTAAATTGAGAGAGTGGCTTGACTCACAAGGAATAGAAATAGATGAGAAGTTATTTGCTACACTTTTTGCTTTTACTAAAAAGTTTGAGGCAAATTATCCTAGTAACCCTGAAAGAGCAGAAGCGCGACGAAAAATTTATGGAGACAAGGGTAAAGAAGTTAATCTGAGCAAAATTTTTAGCGTTAACGCTGCTGAATGCGCAGAAATTGCCGCGCTAGCCCAAGCTTATTTACAGCAAGAAGGCGTTCCCTCGACTTACTTCAGTGGTGATGTGCTTTGGGATAAAGAATGGGAATTTTCCGAGGAGCATAGTTTTATTATTATTCGGCAAGGAGATAAGGTGTATATTTACGACCCTACCAATCCTACCAATACGACTTCCGGGAAGTTCCCTAGCATATACACTGCCGAGGCTAATTTTGATGAGGAAATGGCAAAAAAACAAAAACGATTTGTTACTGCCAAAAATATTTTGAGTAAGAAAGAGGCTTTTTACGGAACAAATAACGGGACTAATATTTGGGCTGAAAAACATGTTGTTTAGCAGCTAAAAAATCTATGAACCAATTCATCTTAGTGTTAAATGGGCCAATTTGTTCTGGAAAAAGTACGGTAGTTGATCTACTTCTTGCTCGGCATGAAAAACTTTTTCTAGCCTCTTATGATACAATAAAATGGTTAGTGTCTAATTATTCTTCCGATAAACATCTTGCTGTTGTGACAGATATAGTCCTACCATTGGCAGAATCCGCTTTTGATAAGGGTTTTTCTATAGTTGCCGACGCCGTTACGCTAAAAACAACTCGTGAGCGATTTGCCGAGCTGGCACAGCGCAAAGGTGTAAAATTTATCGAAGTTAATTTGGAAGCGCCTCTACCTGCGCTAGAAGAGAGGTTCAAAAAAAGAGTTGAAGACTCTATTAGAATGGGTACAAAAATCTCTATTACCGATATGCAAGGTATGATGAAGATATTTACGCGTTATCAAGAGAATAAAAATTTTAATGCCCCGACATTTGATTCAAGTATCCTTTCTGCAGAACGAATTGCAGCTGAAATAGAAAATTTAATTAATTTAAATGTTTATGTCAAAAGTTAGTACCTATCTAAATTTCGTTCGTAATACCGAAGAAGCTTTTAATTTTTATAAATCCGTATTCGGCGGAGAGTTTGAAGGAGGTATAAATCGTATGGGTGCTGTGCCACCACAACCGGGTATGCCGCCTATGGCCGAAGAAGACAAAAATTTGGTGATGCATGTATCTTTGCCGATTTTGGGTGGACATATGCTTATGGGTACAGACGCTCCAGAATCTATGGGCTTTAAAGTTATGCAAGGAAATAACGTACATATTAGCTTGCACCCAGATACTAGAGAAGAAACAAAAAGATTGTTTGATACTTTGTCCGAAGGTGGCAAAGTGACAATGGAGCTTCAAGATATGTTTTGGGGAGATTATTATGGCGCTTTTACAGATAAATTTGGCGTGCAATGGATGGTTAATTGCTCAAGTAAATAAAAATTTCAATAAAATAAAACAGGCCGTTAAGCTGGCCTGTTTTATTTTTTATGTTATACTATTCTTAGATTAATCCTTATATAAACATATGTACAAAAAATATCTCGCAGAGCTTGTTGGAACATTTGCCTTGTCGTTTGTCGTTTTGTCCGCTGTGGCATCTGGCGGAGGTTTGCCAATCGCCGTGCCTCTTATTGCCGCGCTTACTTTGGGTTTATTTGTTTATACTATTGGTCCAGTTTCCGGCTGCCACATTAATCCGGCAGTTACTTTGGGGTTATTGTCGATCAAAAAAATATCTTCTATAGAGGCAGTTCGTTATATTTTAGCCCAGCTCTTGGGAGCTTTGGCCGCCATTCTGGTATCCAAAATTTTTGTTATCACCAGTCCAATGACTGCCTCGCCATTTAATAGTAGGGTGTTCTTGGCAGAAGGGCTAGGCACGTTTTTCTTTTGTTTTGGTATTGCTTCAGTTGTATATGGTCAGGCCAAAGAGCAAATGTCTGGGTTGGTGATAGGCGGTTCGCTTTTGTTGGGTGTACTCATCGCATCCTTGGTTGGTGCGGCGGGCATACTTAATCCGGCTGTAGCTTTTGCCCTAAATTCTGCTACAATTTTGTATACAGTTGCTCCGGTTGTGGGTTCGGTGCTTGGGTTTAAAACTTATAAATATATTGTAAACGTCCAATAATTTTTTATTATGTTAACTAGAAATCTAGAAAAAGCTCGAGATGCCTTTCGCAAGAATGATCCGGAAGCAAGTCGTAAAGCCCACGATGGCGATAGTGCGCCTGAAGAGCACCAAACAGGGCATGGGCAATATCTAAAAAGTTTTGTTTACGGCGGGTTAGACGGAATCGTCACCACCTTTGCCGTAGTAGCTGGTGTGGCAGGCGCCAATTTGTCTTCTAGCGTAGTAATTATTTTGGGCGTGGCCAATCTTATTGCCGATGGTATTTCTATGGCTTTTGGTGATTATCTGGGCAGTAAAGCCGAAAACGAATATGCAGCTGCCGAGCGCGTGCGCGAAACTTGGGAAGTGCGCAATTATCCAGATGGAGAAAAAAGAGAGATGGTAGAATTGTATGTAGGAAAAGGTATTGCTGAGGTAGATGCCAAAATCGCAGTAGAAGCCTTGTCTAAAAACGAAAAAGCCTGGGTAGATATTATGATGGTAGAAGAATTGGGAATGATAGAAAACCAAGAATCTGCAATCAAAAATGCAATGGTTACTTTTGGTTCATTTATTTTCTTTGGCTCTATCCCCGTTTTAATTTATGCAGTCGCTCGATTCATTCCATTTTTTGCAGAGCATACATTTATTACCGCCTGTGTTCTTACTGGTATAACTTTATTTATCCTTGGAACTTTAAAAATATATTTTACTCGTCAGCCATGGTACAAAGCTGGTACGGAAATGCTTTTGCTTGGTGGTTTTGCCGCTGGTGCCGCCTATATTGTTGGTATATTACTGGGCGGATTAGTTTAGTTTAATTAAATTATAGGGGTTAAAGCCAACATATGAGGAACTTTTTTCGAGTAGCTGCAAGCTTGGTAGTTATCATGCTCATGATAAGCATAATCAATTGGGTGAGCGATGATTATATTTTGGCCGGTATTTATATCTTGATTATTTTGGCAGACATGGCAGTAAGGAAAAGAAAACACGATACAGTAGCTTTGGTGTTTGGATTTTTTGCAATGACAATGTTTGAATATCTATTTGTCACTACCGGCGTAGAAACTTTTACTCGCCAAAGTTTGCTAGGAGTAATGCCAATTTGGTTGCCGATTCTGTGGTCGTATGGATTTGTTTCTATAAAAAGAGCAGTAGAGATTATAGAGAAAGGTAAATAAAATTTTTAAATTAAAAAACGGAGCGTATAGCCCCGTTTTTTGTTTTGTTAAGATTTGTTTGCTTCCTGCGTATTTGCATAGTGTAGCATTCCATCTCGCATATATTCGGCCAGACCCACAGCCACATTTTCGTAGTTGGCTTTGAATCGCGGGTCGTCCACATACATTTTGGCCATGCCACGGTACATTTGTAAGTTTGGTTCATAAAATGCGCGCAGGCCGTCGTAGTGTCTGGTAATTAATTTTTGTACTTCTTCGCTTTTTGGAGCTAACCCATTTTTCATTGCGGCTGCAATTTCTTGGGTTAGCGCGCCAGCTTCTTCTAGTACTTTGGCCAGCCCAGCTTTGCCCATCTGTTTTACTCGTTCTTGGGATTGCTTAAAGGCCTCGGTATGGCCCCAGCGTTGTTTGGCTTCTTCGGTATATATTTCCATATTTGAAATGAGTGAAATAAGTAATCAAATGTTTTGGTTACTTATGAGCGAGTGAGAATATATGCGGCTTTAGCCCCTATCTCTTCTTTGGAGAAATTACCGTATAGTTCCTCGTCTTGCATAGTGGTTTCTTTGTTAATTTTTTTAATAGTCTTATCTATGGTGTTTATTAGTCCGTCTAGCCGGTTTCGCTTTAGTTGGATTAGGCCCCTTTGGTCATTTAGGGCTGTTTTCATATCAAAGCGAGGGGAGGATAAAATCCGCTTTATTTTCTCTATAGAAAAGTCTAATTCCCGGAAAAACAGGATTTGCTGTAATCTTAGCAATTCCGGTTCTTCATAGTGTCTATAGCCATTACCTTGTGTTCGGGCAGGGCTAAGCAGACCCACCTGATCATAGTAATGGAGGGTCCGGACGCTTACTTTGGCTAAATTGGCTAATTGTTGCACAGAATAAGACATATTGTAGATTTGAAATTGATAGGCGTCGACCCTGTATGTTGGCTTACATACACACCATACCACAAGTCTAAACTATTACGCAACGTTAGAGTCAAGAGGGGGGGTGCTGATAGACAAAACCACGTCAGAATAGTATGATTTAAGGGGTAAATTAACTATAAAATTGTATGTTGGAGTCCAAAACCGCTGGTGGAATAGTGTTAAACAAAGATGGGGTAATTTTGGTTGTAAACCAAAATGGTAATTCTTGGTCTTTTCCAAAGGGGCACATAGAAGAAGGGGAAGAAGTTTTGGTTGCAGCTAAACGAGAAATAGAAGAAGAAACCGGCATTACCCACTTAGAATATTTAGGGGAATTGGGAACCTATAGTAGATACAAAATAGGCAAAAATGTAGATGAAGAAGACAAATCAGAAATAAAATATATAACAATGTTTTTATTTCGTACCGACCAGATGAAATTACAGCCAATAGATCCGGATAATCCAGAAGCTAGATGGGTCGCCAGAGAAGAGGTTGTAAATTTGCTAACACACAAAAAAGATAAAGAGTTTTGGCTGAGTGTAAAAGATAAACTTGATTAGCATGTCTGAATTTTCAGAAGCAATGAAATTTTTAAAAAAATCAGATCCGGTGCTGGCCAAATTATTTGGCAAAGTACAGCCTTCTGTTTTGCGACCAAGTAAAAATTATTTTGAATCTCTTACCGACGCAATAATTAGTCAGCAACTGTCGGGCAAAGCAGCGGCAACAATCTTTAAACGCTTTCAAGGTTTGTTTCCTGGGAACAAGTTTCCAACACCAGCACAAGTGTTGGCAAAAAGCGATATTGAGTTGCGAACAGTAGGAGTGTCTGGTTCCAAAGCATCTTATATAAAAAACATTGCCGCTGGTTTTGAAGATGGCTCGCTAGATTTTAAACATATAAATAAAAAAACAGACGAAGAAATAGTAGAGATGTTGGTAAAGGTAAAAGGGATTGGTAAGTGGACTGCAGAAATGTTTCTTATTTTTTCTCTTGGCCGGCCAGATGTATTTTCTTTTGGGGATTTGGGTTTGCGTAATGGGGTAAAAAAAGTTTATGGTTTGCGCAAAGACCCCTCGCCAGCAAAACTAAAACAGCTCTCGGCGAAATGGCAGCCGTATCGTACGTGTGCCTCTTTGTATCTTTGGGCTAGTTTGGATAACAAATAAATTTATAATAAAAAACTCCCACATGGCAATATGTAGGAGCATCTTCTTCACTTATAAATAGATTGAAAGAAATCAAAGAGCTCTTTTTGTTTATGTAGTGGAAGCGCGGAGAGTGGCTTGTTGCTCTTTGGTGAATTTCCTCCCCATGGTTTGCCAGAAATCATAAGCGATGTGCTTGGGCCGTTTAGCGGACGCACATAGTGCGCTCCATTTGGCTCCGTCATTTCATATTCCGACCCAGCCACGAGAATTATGCGCGCCGCTATAGGCATATCAGAGGTCTCCGAGCCGTATCCGATACCCATCTCGTAGCTGCCATCCAAAACCTTCATTGCCGAAGGCCAGGGGTGGGTGTGAAACAGAGCTTCTTCTGGTTCGCATGGGTGAATGCGGTGGAGGTAAATACGATTCCCTTGCCACTCGCACCACAGGCGCTCCACGAAGGGGTGGTGGTAATCAATAAATACATTTTTCCACCTCGCTTCATCGCGAAGCAGGGCAGGAAGAACAAGTTCGGCTTGGTGTAGAAGGTTGAGCATGTTATTTTTTCCTTTGACCAATAATAGACAAGATAATTGATGCAGCGAAGTTATCCATCTCGCCAAAATCTTGGCCTGTTTCTGACTCTCTATCTAAGTCACATTCCACATTTTTAGAACCACAGAATTTGCAAGTAGTTTCTTCTTTGCGCATTTCTTGAAGCTGTTCGGGAGTCTTGCCCAAACCAGTCTTGTAGCCAACCCAATTACGAGCCCGGCCACAGCTATTACATTTCATCTTGTAGGCTTCCATGGAATTTTTCCTTGTTGTTAAGGTGCGCTTTGCTGCTAGTATCTACCTTCTTGCATTTTTGTTCAATCTGTCGTACAATTACGACAACAATCATATGGAACAGTTAACTACACAATTAAAAAGCCTTGGGCTGGGGGAATACGAGTCCCTGGTGTATGGTGTCCTTTTAAGTGCTTCTCCGGCAAGCGCTACTTTTATAGCAAAAAAATGTAGTCTTTCTCGCAGTAGTGTATATACAACGCTTAGCAGTCTTATAGCCAAAGGATTAGTAGGCACAACTTACAAAAATAATGTGAAGCAGTTTACAGTCCAGGACCAAACAGCCCTTGAGCAATTATTAAAGAAAGAAAAAGAAGCGTTGGATAAAAAATTTAAATTAGTGGAGTCTCTAAAAGATACGGCCAAGTTTTTTGGACGATCTGATATGCAAATACCACAGATTATATTTTTTGAAGGACAGGAAGGGCTAAAGAAAATATATTTGTCTATGATGCGCCAGGCTCCAAAGAACTCCACACGTTATCTTTTGCGAGACGAGTTCGTGTGGCAGTCAGAATGGGAGTTTGTTTTTAAACAAGATTGGAACGATACAGTAAAACGATGGGCAGCAGAAAAGAAGATGAAGACAAAGCTATTGGTAAATTCGTCAAAACTAGAAAAGAGCAAAGCTAAATTTTATCAATCTCAAAAAGCTTTTGAATATAGATTTTTGCCTATTCAAAACGCTATTCAGCAGTTTGCCCAGTACATTATGGGAGACACTATTGCCATAATGTCCATGGAAAAAAATAACTTCGTAGGTATTCAGATTACCAACAAGCATTTGGCCGATAATTTTAAAAATAATTTTGATACGCTTTGGAAAGCTTCTTCTGCTAAGTAAGGGGCTTTGGTAATAGACAAAACGATTAGTTTTAGTTAGAATTGATTTTCAATGGAGAGGTGTCTGAGTGGTTGAAAGTACCGCTCTCGAAAAGCGGTAGGCCGCAAGGCCTCGTGGGTTCAAATCCCACCCTCTCCGCAGCGTAATGAAATGAAGCGAGGAAGAGGAGAGACCAAACTGCTTTGGTCGCGAGTGGGGTTTGAACGCCGGAGCGATGTTTGGCGACGCAGGCGAGCGAGCTAAACCGCGAGGCGGCCCGCCCGGATGAATCCGTTCGGACGGGTGGCTAGACAAAATTTTCGGAAGAAAATTTTAGTCGAAGCAAAATCCCACCCCCCCCCGCTTTTTAATAGTATTTTATAGGTTTATATAGTAAACTTATAAAATATCTTTAATCTTTATAGGTTTTATACTAAAAGTTATAAATTAACCTTGACTTTTATAGGTTTTTGTGGTATAATATTTTCATATGAATGAAATAAAATTACGAATAGGCGAAGCTGCAAAGATACTGGGAGTATCGGAGCAAACCATGCGAAACTGGGAAAAATCTGGCAAACTTCGTGCCGAGCGAAGTAGAGGGAATCAGCGCTTTTATTTATTAAAAGACCTCAAAATTTTTTCCCTTGATTTAAAAGTATTGGCTTTAGCATGGGCTACAAGTGCTTTACCACCAGAACTTCCTAGCGAATATTACTGTGAGCGACCAGATCGTTTTACAAGTCGAGTGGCCAGGATGGGTGCCGAACTTCAGAAGGCTGGAGGAGTGTCAGAAGATTTAGCATCTCTTCTAACCCTTGTTGCTGGGGAAATTGGTGATAATTCTTTTGCTCACAATGTTGGTAATTGGCCGGATCTTGCGGGTGTGTTTTATGGATACAACATAGATAAGCGAATTATAGTAATTGCAGACCGAGGACGTGGTGTGAAAACAACACTTCAGCAAGTCAGACCCAATCTTGCAACGGATATAGAAGCTCTTAATGTAGCTTTTACAGAAATTGTTTCTGGAAGAAATCCGGAAAAGCGTGGCAACGGACTCAAAGTGGTTCGTAAAGTGACAGAGTCAAAAGAAATCGGTCTTTTATTCCGTTCGGGTATCGGGCTCGTTACCATACCCATTCATCCCGGACCGATGCGAATAACGATGACTGATGGAAATGTTCGCGGAACATATGCTGTTATACAATTTTAAACATATTAAATATGCAAACCATCCAACTTAAAAAATTTGGCAACGTACTTGTTTCTCGACCAGCAGGCCTGGAAGCTTTTAATGCTATTCGCCCACAACTTAATCCTGATACACCTATTGAAATTGATTTTGACCAAGTATTAACTGTAACGCCTTCATGGCTTGATGAATTTTTAACACAACTTACAGATTATAATGGAGGAAAGGTGGAGTTGCTTCCTACTAAAAACGCGTCCGTACTTGCGGCACTGCCAGTATTGGCAGAGGCACGTAAAGATTTTGTTGCCGCTACTGTTTTGCGAGCTCTTAAGCAAATGCAAGGTTAAAATTATATATTAAGTGTTTTTATTTGAACACTTTGCTTTAATATATCTAATATTATAAACAAATATTTAAGAATATTTAACTTAACAAATCATGGAAGAGATTGATGTAATTTATAATAGGTATGGAACGCCAATGTTAAGGTTGCTAGAAGATGGCAGGCTTGTTTCGTTCACGGGCAAAAGTATTGGATTTATAAAAGAAAGTAATTTGTTTAATTACTCAGGGGAATATTGTGGATGGTTTGAAAATGGAATAATGAGAGATCAAAATGGACATTGTGTTGGGTTTGGGGAAAACGCAAGTGATTTCCCAGCACCATTTTTTCCCTTTAAGCAGTTTAAACCCTTTCCGGGATTTGTAGAATTTGAACCATTCCGTCCTTTTACAGGATTTATTCCTTTTAAGCCATTAAAAACTTTTTCTTGGTCAGAAAAAGACCCGATAAGTTTATTTTTTAAATAATATGTCGGGGAATAATAATGGAAAAAATAAGAATGATTTAACACCAAGGGAGCAAAAGACCACGGCTGCTTTTAAGATGCTTTCAGGTCAAAATGATACGCTTAAAAAATCACTAAAAAAAACACAGGATGAGCTGGAGAAGATGCGTGCTGAAAAATTTCAGCACGAAAAAAGAAATGCAGTTTTAGAAAATAAACAAAAAACTTTAATTTGGATCGAAATTTTTAAATTTTTGTCGAGTGCCGGAGTTGGTTTTGCCATCAATTATTATTTTATAGGAAATGTCAGCTATGCCCTTGTTGTCGGAATACCGTCACTTCTCCTTTTTATTGTAGTTGAATTTTTATCAAATAAATAGTAACGAGGCCGTGCTAAAGCCTCGTATAGACCTACTCATTCACCAGCCGCTTTGAGCGCTCTGCCAGCGCCAGAAGTTCGGCATTGGTATATTTCTTCCGCACGATTGGTTGCCAGTCGTGTCCGGCAAACGTCGGGTCGTACGGATTTACCGACCTAACCCAGCCAAGGTGTGGCAAAACTTCCATCGGGTCGTTTGGGTTTACACGCGTGTAGTGGATTACTTGGCAATTGCCGATTTTGAACCATTTCTGGTTTTCGCTTTCCACCGTATGGTAGGTATCTGCGGTCATGTGCTCCAAGATAATGCGAAAGGCCTGCATCAGGCCGCCGTGCGAGACAATAATCACCTGCTTGTCTGCCATCTCGCGATGTAGTGTGCTGAGAATATTGGTGCGAAGTCGATCGCAAATCTCTGGAATGGATTCTCCATCGGGCCAAGGCGCGTAGAGTAGATGCTGTTGGCGCAGCCGCATATACCTTTGGAACTGTTCTTTCCGCGTACTGTTGGCAAGCATATCCACTTGGCCATGATCGCGTTCGCGAAGCTGGAAGTCCATATTCCAATCTGCATCTGGCAGATCCAGCAGTGCAGCCGTTTCTACGGCTCGTGTATATTCCGACACGTAGTAGCCGTCAAATCGGTCTAGTCCTTGGCTTTTTAGCCAGTCGCCAGCCATTTTGGCCTGCACTTTGCCTTTGTCAGTGAGTCGCAGTTTAGTGCTGTGCCTGTTTAGAAATTCTGGCGTGAAGTCGGAGTTGTCTCCTTTGCGCGAACGCCTGTTGGCAATGTTACCTTCGGATTCGCCGTGGCGAACAATTACAAGATTGAGGGGGAGCATTTTGTTTTTCCTTGGTTTGGGTTGGTTGTTAATGAACTGTCTGAAAGTAATATAACAAGGAAATAAAAATTATGTATCAAAATAGATACTAAAGTGTATCTATGCATTTTTAATCTGGGCTATTGACCCTTTGTTTAAAGAGGTTTATACTATAAATATAAGTGTATCTTTTTATATACAGTGTGAAAGAATTACTAATAAAACTCGGTCTATCTACAATAGAAAGTGCTCTATACGAAGCTTTGGTAACAAAAGGGTCTTTGTCTGTTTCGGCGCTTGCCGAAGCTAGTGGTTTGTATCGCCCACAGGTATATAAATACCTTCCAGGTTTAATAGACAAAGGTTTGGTTACAGAAACTCGACACGGAAGCAGAGTGGTATATATGGCTGAGTCGCCACGACATCTGGAAAAATTAATAGATAACTTGAAAAGCGAAGTTTGCGGACAGATGCCACAACTGCTCAAACTATATTCCAATACAGAGAGCCGTCCGACTGTTAGTTATTTTGAAGGTGAAAAGGGAATTCGTCATATCTACAAAGATTTGGTAGCCACATGCAAAAAAGGCGATATTTTTTATCGATACGAATCACCACGCAACTACCATGCAGTCCGTAAATATTTACCTCAAGAATACTATGATCGTTTTCGAGATAGCGCCGAGGTAGAACGCCTGATAATTACCAACGAAGTGACCAAGCAACAGAAAAAAGAACGTCTTGGCCGTATTATCAAGGTGGTTCCACCAAAGTACGATTTGTTTGACTATGATATTTCCCAATTAATTTATGGAGACAAAGTAGCGTTTATAGATTTTCGTTCCGAAACTGCCAGCCTAATAGAGAGTCCGCTATTTGCCCAGTTCCAGCGAAAAATATTTAAACTTTTGTTTGATAAACTGTAAAATGTATGGAAGAAAATATTCTAATCTCAAAAATAGTTGCCGAAGTGAAATTAAAAATGGAAGGCGAAGGCTCCGGCCATGACTGGTGGCATGTATATCGTGTTTGGCAAATGGCCAAGCGAATTGGCGAGCAAGAAAAAGCAAATTTACTCATTGTAGAATTAGGCGCGCTTTTGCATGATATTGCTGATTGGAAATTTCATGATGGTGACGATACGGTTGGTCCGCGCGTGGCCGAAGAGATTTTGGCAAAGAATGAAGCATCCCAAGAAATAATTGAAGCAGTAAGTAAGATTATCTCAGAAGTAAGTTTTAAAGGTGTGGGTGTAAAAACAGAGCCATCTACACTTGAAGGTAAAGCTGTGCAAGACGCTGATAGAATTGATGCTCTTGGTGCAATTGGTATTGCGCGAGCATTTGCATATGGCGGACATAAAAATAGAGTAATGTATGATCCGAATATAAAACCAGTTATACATACAACTAAAGAGGAGTATATAAAAAGCGAAGGTACAACAGTCAATCATTTTTATGAAAAACTGCTCTTATTAAAAGATTTATTAAATACCGAGACAGCAAAGGAGATTGCCCAAAGCCGCCATAAATTTATGGCAGAGTATTTAGATAGATTCTATAAAGAATGGGAAGGTACTATGTAGTGTAGATAAAATTTAGAATGGTAGAATTATTATTAATTATAAAAATGTATATAGGGGCTAAAGCCACATATATACTCATTCGCTCGTAAATAATAAAACAAGTTTGATTATTTAACTCACTCATTTCGTATATGCAATATAATGAATTAGCAACTAAAGAGGCCTTACAACAAACTATAGAAGCGCTTGGTAAAAAAAATATAGAAGCGTTTGCAGTAGAGAGTGGCGCAGACGCACTAGCAAAAGTAAAAGAATTGGTTCCGGCTGGTGCATCGATAATGAATGGCGCTTCTCGTACGCTAGAGCAAATTGGTTTTGTGGAACATCTAAAATCCGGCACTCATGGTTGGAACAATCTTCACGAAGGAATTTTGGCCGAAACAGATCCAGCCAAACAAGCAATGCTGCGCAAACAAGCAGTATTGTCGGATTATTATGTAGCTAGCGTGCATGCGGTAGCCCAAACCGGCGAATTACTTATTGCTTCTAACACAGGTAGTCAATTACCTCATATTGTTTTTACTTCTCCTAATGTTATTTTTGTCGTGGGAGCACAAAAGATTATGCCAACCCTAGCCGACGCTCTTAGTCGTTTGGAAGAATATGTAAAGCCGCTCGAAGACAAACGTGCGCAAGAGGCATATGGTTCCGGCACGGCCGACAATAAAATTGTAATCTTTAAAGGCGAAAATCCAATGATGGGCAGAAAAGTGAAAGTTATTTTTGTGAATGAAAAGCTTGGGTTTTAAGTATAAGGGCTTTGTCGTATACATACTCATTCGTTCGTATAAAGTTAAATATTTTTAACTTTATACTCACTCATTTCGAATATGCAAAACAGGATAGAGTTGGGTAAAAGAATTATAAATTATACTCTTCGTATAAGCAGGCGAGCTAGACATCTACGATTGGCTGTCTATAATGGCGGTGATTTTATCGTCACCGCCCCTCGGCACTTGAGCTTGCCCGCCATAGAGCGGTTTATTATTCGTAAATCCAAATGGGTGCTAGAAAAAATAGATAAACTGATTTCTCTGCCCAAGCCAGTAAAAATAAAAAGTTCCAGGATTGATTATATAAAATACAAAGCGGTAGCCAGAAAAATTGCCAGAGACAAGATGGGATACTTTAATAAGTTTTATGGGCATAGCTGGAAGAATATTTCTATAAAAAATACAAAGACTCGCTGGGGTAGCTGTTCCAAGAAGGGGAATATTAACTTTAATTACAAAATAGCGCTTCTGCCTGAAAAGTTGGTGGATTATATAATCGTGCACGAGCTGTGCCATTTGGCGCAGTTTAACCACTCGCGAAAGTTTTGGAGTTTGGTAGCCCAAGCAGTCCCCGACCATAAACAGATTAGAACAGAGCTTCGCAAGATTGGGCTAACTGCAGGCTAAAATAGTGATTTTTACTATAGAAAAGAACCCTGCAGGGGTTGCTTTTTTCTGTATTTGGTGGTAGTGTATGGCGAAGTGTTTTTAATGTAAAAATGTGGTAAACAAAAAACTTTTTCATGTTACAGATATTGGCGTGCCCCACGGAAATGGGGTAGATTCCAACGTGCGTATTGCCAAACAATACCGCAGGCTTGGTGTTGATGTTTCTATTATCTCGGCCGGAGATTCACCTTGTCATATAGCTTTTGCTGGCTGTGCCGACCTTTCGCCAGATGCAGTAAAAAATGCCAACAACACAATGCTAAAATTAGGTTTAAAAATACCAGAGTCACTTCCAGTTTCTCTAAACAGCGCCCCTAGAAATAGTAAAACTACCCAGAACAATGCCAAAGAAGATTATATCTATCGTGTTAAATATACCGATAAGCCAGCTTTTCTTTTGTATGGTCCGGAAGTTCTAAAATGGGTTTTGGTTTTTTGTTCTAGAAAATGGGTACAAGTAGAAAAAATACTTTCTATTACAGATATTATCCCAGACACTTCTTGCGGGTCCCAGTTTAGATCTGCTCAACATTTGCCAATTGCTCACTTTTTGGAATCCGAAGGACGTTTGGAAGCAAACTCAAACAGAGAAGATGTAGATGTAAGTACCATTGCCGAAATTTTCCCTAACAGAGATAAAAATATTCTGGTTGTACCACCAGACGAATATGGTAATTGCAGATTGGTGGTAGATAAAATTTTGGCTGCCAAAATTTTGGCAAAAGGAAAAATTAAAATTGCCGGCATTAACAGTAAAGCGCTAAGCACTTGTGAATCTCTTACTTCGGTTGTTCCGGACAAGATTTCTATTTGGCCAAGCTCTAATTATCTTCCAGATACTACTCTGACTGTACTCAACATCGGTACAAGATGGAAGCCGGGTACAACCAAGACAACCAACAAAGAAGTAATTAAACTCTCTCAAAAATTTGCCAAAGAAGTTGGTAAAACATACAAAATTAAAGTTTAAATATGCAACTCAACCAATTAACTCCAGAAGAGGAAAGAGTTATTGAGCATAAAGGTACCGAAGCGCCATTTACGGGCGAGTACGAAGATTTTTTTGTAGAAGGGACATATCTTTGTCGCCGTTGTAATACGCCATTATATACTTCGGATAGTAAATTTCATTCTGGTTGTGGTTGGCCAAGTTTTGATCAAGAGATATCCGGAGCAGTAAAAAAGACTATGGATGCCGATGGAAGTCGTACCGAAATTACCTGTGCTACCTGTGGCGGACATTTGGGCCATGTGTTTACCGGAGAAAAATATACACCCAAAGACACTCGTCATTGTGTAAACTCTCTTTCTCTAAAATTTGTTCCAAAAGAAAAATTATAATTCTTCAAACAAAAAATCGACCGTATGGCCGATTTTTTGTTTGGTAATTTTAATTGAAATTTATATTAAAACTAAACATTCCCATAGAGCACATTCCGCGAATGCTGGTGCCGGCCTTTTGCGCGGGCACATCTACCAAAGTCTCTCCGGAAGGTGGTAAATTTTTTCTATAATTTAGTGCTGGGATTACGAGAGATGAAGAGCAATCGAAAGTTCCTCTGGTATCTATCTTTATTACCGTGGGCATATCGGCTTTGGCATTGGTAATTCGTGGAGTATATCCACCCTTGGCGTTTATAGTTATAATCTGTTTGCCGTCTTTGATTTTTATATTATTGGCGCTAGGACCGGTATCTTTTTCTCCGCCAGAAAATAGTATAGCGCCGGTAATTACGGCAGCCACGAAGATAAAAATGGCAATAAAAGTTTTTTTCATATGCGAAGTGAGTGAGTAAAATATTTAGCTTACTAAAGTATTTTCGAACGAACGAGTATGTATGTGGCTTCAGCCCCTATATTAAAAATTAAATAATGGTGGAATGAGGCCAAATCCCACCAAGCTATTTATTAAATTAAAAATACCAAAAAATATTACTACTAAGCCGGCAGTTTTGAAAAATATTCCAGACTGCGCTTTTTTGTGGATGCCAAGCGAGCTAAAGCTGAGCAGTGCCAAAACTGGCAAAGTGCCCAAAGCAAAAGTAAACATTATGAATGCGCCAGTCCAGAAGTTGCCGGTAGTAAGTGTATAAATTTGCATTGATTGAGTAAACCCACAAGGCAAGAAAAATGTAGCCACACCCACCAGCATCGGTGTAAGAGTGTGGTTTATATTTTTTAGACTATGTACGCGCTTGCCAATAAAAGTAGGCATTGCCGGTTGAAGTTTTTTTACCCAAGGAAAAATATCCAAAAGATTAATACCTAGAATTAAAAGCACAGATGCTACTAGCAGGTTGAGTATAAATGTGCCGGCGATACCTAGTTGAAAAGTAGAGCCAAGCGCGCCCACCACCCCGCCTAGAATAAAAAATGAAGCCAAGCGGCCCACATGAAAAAGTATTTGTGGTTTGGTTTTGTCTCCTTCTTTGGCAAAGTTGGCTGACATAGACAACACTAGTCCGCCCACTATAGCCATACAGGTAGAAACAGAAGCGATTAAGCCTATTACAAAAGCTGTGCCATAACTAACTTCGGAAGCGGTAACTAGGTTTACGATCCCCATTTTTTGTAGGGCAATAAATACAACTATAAATCCAGCCGCAATTGGTATAGCTTTATAAAAATCAGACCAGTTAATTATTTTGGTTTCTTTTTCTAAAGATAAAGTATATCCGTGCGGTTGTAGAGTCGTAGATAGTTCTGCAGCGATTTGTTCATTTGTTTTTTCGCCAAATTCTCCGGTAACCTCTACGCTTAAATCTGGTAAGCAAGCCTTTACTTGTTTAACTTGAGGCAAATCGCCTAGCTCGCTTTCTGTAAGCACTACGCACGAGTTGCAGTGCATACCGTTTACATGAAATTTATATGTTTGCATATTGTTTTGTCATCCTGAACGGAGTGAAGGATCCCTTACACCCAAATGAGAGGGATTCTTCGCTTTGCTCAGAATGACAGTTAAAGTTAATTTTTAAATCGATTTATCTACTACATAGTGTAGTAGCAATAATTATGTTTGTCAACCTAAAGTTTTTTAGTTTTAATTCGTAAAGAATTTCCTACTACTGATACACTAGATAAAGCCATAGCTAATCCGGCAAAAATAGGGTTGAGCAACCAGCCAAACAGTGGGTAGAATACTCCAGCGGCCAGTGGTATGCCAACTATATTGTATATAAACGCCCAGAAAAGATTTTGTTTTATTCCGCGCATTGTCATTTTGGAAAGTTTGATTGCTTTGACTAGTTTGGATATATCTCCGCCAAGCAGAGTGATGCCGGCAGATTCTATGGCCACATCTGTGCCTGTGCCCATGGCAATGCCTACGTCGGCTTGAGCCAGTGCTGGCGCATCGTTTACTCCATCTCCGGCCATAGCTACCACTTTGCCTTGTGTTTGTAGCTCTTTTATTTTTATCAGTTTGTCTTGTGGCAAAACATGTGCCATTACATCATCAATATCAACTAGAGAGGCAATATAGTTGGCGGCTCTTTGGTCATCACCTGTAACCATTACCACTTTAATTCCTAATTTATGAAGATCATTTACTGCTTGTTTTGATTCTGCTTTTATTTCATCAGCCACCATTACAAATCCGAGCACTTTTTCTTTGGTAGCCAAAATTACCGGAGTTTTTCCTTGGGCAGTAAATTGTTCAATTTTTGTAGAATCAAAAGTTATGCCAAGATCTTGGATAAGTTTTGTGTTGCCGGCAAAATATTGTATTTCGTCTACCAAACCTGTAACCCCCTTGCCTTGAAGTCCTTCAAAATCGTGAACATCTTTGGTGTCAATATTTTTTTCTGTTGTGTAATTTACAATTGCGTGCGCAATTGGGTGTTCTGATTTTTTTTCGAGTGATGCCAGAATAGAAACAAGCTCGGCATCTTTTAGGTCTGATAAATTTTGAATATCAACCAACGTTGGTTTGCCGATAGTAATTGTGCCGGTTTTATCTACAACTACAGTGTTTACTTTGTGAAGCTTTTCCAAGGTAGCCGCATCTTTTATTAAAATTCCAGCGCGCGCGCCTTTGCCTACTCCAACTATAATAGCGGTCGGTGTAGCCAGTCCAAGTGCACAAGGGCAAGCGATAACAAGTACGCCGACAAAAGATACTAAACCGTATGATAATGCTTGAGAAAATCCAAGTGGGCCAGTACCAAATATAAGCCAAGCACCCAAGGATAAGACAGAAATAACAAGAACTATAGGAACAAAGACGCTAGATATTTTGTCGGCCAGAGCTTGAATAGGTGCTTTGCTTCCTTGCGCATCTTCTACCATTTTTATTATTTGAGCTAGTAGAGTTTCGGATCCTACTTTGGTAGCTTTAAAAGTAAATGACCCGCTTGTATTTATAGTGCCCGACACTACATTGTCGCCAACTTTTTTTTGCGCAGGCATTGGCTCGCCTGTTACCATTGATTCGTCTACAAAAGAAGCGCCTTCGGTAATAGTGCCATCTACCGGGATTTTTGTACCCGGTTTTACAATAATTAAATCACCGTGTTTTACATTGTTTACGGGTACTTCTATTTCTTTACCGTCGCGAATAACCAAAGCTGTTTTGGCCTGCAAGTTAAGAAGTTTTTCTATTGCATCTCCGGTTTTTATTTTTGATTTTGCTTCCAAATATTTACCAAAAGCTATAAATGCTATAACTATGATAGTCACATCATAATAAGTATTCTCAACATTTATATAAGGGCTTAATCCTTTTTCGAAAGCAGTTACAGCAAAACTATATAAAAAAGCTACTGAAGTGCCAATACCAATCAAAGTGTCCATGTTGGCTTTGCCATAGCGTAAGAACCTATAAAATCCCAAGAGGTACGGCTTTCCTACTACAAATAACATGTAAGTAGCAATCAGAGGTAGTAAGTGATGAAAAAATTCCATTAGCGTTTCGTTGGGTGCGGCAATATATTTTAGTTCGGAAAAAATATCCCAACTCATGATAAAAGCGCTTAGTATGGTTAGCGGTATAGAAATTAAAACCATAGTTTGCATGTTGGCTATTTCGGCTAGCTTTTCTTTTTTTGATTGGTTCAATCCCAAGTGGGCAGCGTGCTCATCTGCAGACATTCCCATTTCTTCGGCTGACATGTCTTTATGTTTGATTGGCATGCTCATTTCTTCATTTTCAGGTATAGAAAGCGTATATCCGAGGTGTTCTATTTTTTTGGAAAGATCGTGGGCGCTAGTTTTATTTTCATCAAAAGAAATTTTGGTTGTTTCGGTACCATAGTTTACTTCGGCCGAGTGTACTCCTTCGGTTTTTTTGAAAGTTTTTTCTATAATGCCGGCGCAAGAGGCGCAATGCATTCCTTTTACCCGATAGGTCTGGCTTTGCATATATTTTTTATTTACGTTTTAATTTATACACCTTAAGAATTTCTTGTTTGGCTTTGTCGGTTTGGCCGGATTTTATTTGGTTTATAATACAACCACCCAAGTGGTTTTCTAAGAGTAAATCTTCTACATTTGAGAGGGCTTGTTTAGCTGCTGAGGTTTGAGTAATTACATCTATACAGTAAATATCGCCCGCAACCATTTTTTGCAGGCCACGAATTTGACCTTCTATTAGTTTAAGGCGGCGCATTATTTTGGGTTTATTTTTATTATGCATATATTTTTATAATATACCATATGATACCCTATGGGGGTATTGTTAACAAGTCTTTATAATAGGATGAGATTATTTATAAATAATCTCATCCTATTATCGTATTTCGTAAAAATTATTATTTACTCATCATATTTTTCATTGTCCCGCTGCTTTCTGATGCTTTTATATTTTCTTTCATATATTTTTCTCCCATCATTTCCATATCTTTTCCTTTGGAAACAGCCCCATCATTTTTTAATTCCATTCCCATTTCTTGCATCATTGAGCCGCCTGTTTTCATCATAGTAGCCATTGTTTGAATAGAGGCTGATTGTTCTTTCATCATGGCAATTGAATCCTGCAGCTCTTTGGTTTGAGCGCTATTATTATTTATATTTTTTCCAGATGAATAACCAATGCCTCCGCCAACAGCGAGGGCAATAATTATTCCGATGGTGAATGTTGTAGTTTTCATATGTGAAATGAGTGAATATAAAGTTAAATGTTTTTAACTTTATATGAGCGAATAAGTATATACCTTAGTATATTTAAGATAAGTTAATTAAATAATTTTTCCTTGCTTTTCAAGCATCATATGATGAATCGTGCTGACTGCAAGCCAAATAGCGATTAGGATAAGAATGCCAGAGCAAAGCAGGGCATCTATTTTTGTAATTCCAAAAACGAGATTATCGCCTCCGCCAAGAATTGCCGTTGTAAATGTTATGATTCCGGTAGTTCCTACTACGACACTTGCAACGTGCATTAATTTTGATAGTTTCATATGTGTGAATATATGTATTAAATATTTAACTTCCGATTGTTGAGTGTAATTATATTACATATTTTATGGATTAATTAGTAAGTTTGAATCTTGTTATTAAAACCCGGATGCCCCTGTTTCTTTATTTTGATTTTGCAATGCAGTTTTTTTGCCGAAACGATAGAATAATGCAGGTGTTAAGAATAAAGAAATGATAGTAGAAGAAATAAGTCCCCCAAATATTACAACTGCCAATGGGTTAAGCATTTCTTTGCCCGGTTCTCCACCGGAAATGATAAGTGGGATAAGCGCAAGTGCAGCTACAAGCGATGTCATAAGTACTGGCACTACACGATCGAGGGTGGCTTTTACGATTGTTTCTGGCTCAAATGGTAATCCTTCTTTTTGTACTAGTGCTAAACTGCGTCCAATTAGCATGATTCCATTTCTAGAAACAATTCCAGCAAGTGAAATAAAACCAACCAAGTGCGCTAGACTTACGGATCCGCCGGTTAGCCAGACGCCAATCATTCCGCCTATTAACACTGTGGGGATATTGGTCATTACCAAAAGTACAATTGGAATTGATCTAAAAGCATGGTACAACACGCCAAATATCATAATCATCCCGATAATAAACACTAGTGCCAGTCGCTGGGAATTTTCTTTTTGGCTTTTATAATTACCTTCAAAAGAAAGAGTTATTCCGGTAGGTAGTTTTTGGGACTCAAGTGCAGTTTTGGCTCTGCCAACAGCCCCAACCACATCTGTGCCCTGATAATTGGCAGAAACTACTAATACTCGTTTTCCTCCTTCATGGTTTTGGCTATTGCGGCCGCCTTCAACCAGAATATCTCCTACGCTTCCCAACGACGGCGCACCCATAAAAGGAAGCGATAAATCCCGTAATGATGCCATTGTGCCTTTTGATTCCGCGTCATAGCGTGCGATAACATCAACCGAAGCGGGGCCTAGACGGACTTGTCCTAAATTATCTCCCATAATTCCCATTGCCAAATCATTGGCAACTTCGCCGGGAGATAATGCATATTCGGCTAAACGATTTCTATCAACATAAATACGAAATTCCGGTACAATGGTATTTTGCTGAATGCGTGGATTATCAATCCCCGGTTGTTTTTGCAGTTCGGCTAATACTTGTTTGGCCGCATGTTCCATATTTTCCGGATCATCACCAAATATTTTTACTACAATCGGCGATCGTACGCCCGATAGTAGCATTTCAACACGGTGTGTAATTGGCTGCCCCAAACTAAAGTCTGCGCCGCCAAACCGGTCAAGCACCGCTTGAATATCCTCGAGAATTTGATCGCGCTCACCCTCAAATTCTGGTTTAAGTGCAATCTGAACTTCGCTTGAATTTGCACTGCCTCCATGAGGGTCAGCCGATGCTCGTCCAGCAATATTACTTACTTGGCGCACTCCTTCTACTTGCAGAATAGCCTTTTCAAGCTTGGCCATATAATCATTCGTTGTAGAAAGCGCCGTACCTGGCGGTAAGAAAACCATAGCCACCATTGATCCTTCGTTAAATGGCGGAATTCCCTCTTTACCGGCAAAGAAATACATGCCTACGGTAAGAAAAAGCGCAACAATTGTAACACCAGTAATGATTTTTACATTAATGATGCACCAGTTAATCCAAGGCGTTATATACTCCTTAATTTTTTGTACAACTTTAGTCTCCTTTTCATGCTTGGCTAGTGACTTGTCATTTAGCAGTAGTGCGGACAAAACCGGTGTTACTGTAAGTGATATTGCCATGGATGCAAAAAGAGATACAAGATAGGCAGAACCAAGAGCTATAAGCAAACGCCCTTCAATTCCTGGCATAAAGAATATGGGTAAAAATACTACCGCGACAAGTATTGTTGCATATACGATTGAATTACGAACTTCTTGTGAAGCCAGTAAAACAACATGTTCGCGATTTTCTTTTTTACCACCCAGCATCCACAAACGTAGACGACGAAAAATATTTTCCACATCAACAATTGCATCATCAACAAGTTCTCCCACTGCCACCGCGATACCGCCCAAGGTCATCACATTTACCGAAAGATCAAAAGCTTTAAATATGATAGCTGTGGCTAAAATAGATAGAGGAATTGCTGTTAGCGTAATCATCGTCATTCTCATATTCATTAGAAATATAATGAGAACTAAAATGACAAGGACAGTACCGTCTAGAAGTGCTCGCTCTACATTGCTTAATCCGGCGCGAATGAAATTTTCTTGGCGGAAAAGATCTGGATGAAGCTCTACTCCGTTAGGAAGACTGGCCGAAAGGGAGTTGAATGTTTTATTGATTGCATCCGTAACAGCAAGAGTTTGCGCATCTGGCTGGCGAATGATGCGTAAAATGACACCCTCTTTACCATCAATTGCTCCGCTGCCGCGAATAATACTCGCTCCTTCCACAACCGATGCAATATCACCAAGTCGAAGTGGGCGTCCATCCATAATATTGCGTCCGATAGAAATATCTTCCAATTGCGAAGCTTCAGTTGGTGCGGTAAGAATACGGATTACATATTCTTTTTCGTTCTCAGTAAGAAGACCACCGCTTTTATTCGTCAAAGTGTTTTCCACACTTTTGCGAACATCATCAATCATGATTCCATAACGACGCATGCGTTCGGCATTAATATTTATCTGCCACTCACGCACATCACCGCCCATGACAAACACATTTGCGACTCCTGGCATTTTGAGCAGCGCGGGACGAATGGTCCAATCTGCAAGCGTTCGTAGTTCCATCGGAGTAATTTTTGCATCGGATGCTGTTATTCCAATCCAGGCGATTTCGCCCAAAAGAGATGTTGCCGGACCAAGAGTTGGCCTTACACCAAATGGCAACACTGCTTGTGTTAAACGTTCTTGCACTACTTGTCTGTTTCGCAATGTATCGCTCCCCCAAGCAAACTCCATATTAACGGTGGCTTGCGCGAATGAAGCGCTGCTTCGTATGCGATCAACTCCTGGCGCGCCCGCAACTGCCGCTTCTATTGGATTAAGAATGAGCCGCTCCACTTCTTCGGCCGCCATGCCTGGACTTTCCGCAAAGATGGTAACGGTTGGTTTATTTATATCTGGAAGAATATCCACTTTCATTGTGGCCACGCTCCATAGACCTGTTATCGTCATAATTCCGGCCAGAACAAGTACGGTAATTTTATTTCCTAGAGCCCAAGATATTATCTTGTTAAACATATAACTTTAATTACATTTCCATTCCACCCATATCTTTATCCTTGCCCGACTTAGCAGGAGTAGAACCGGCGCCCTCTTTTGGAGCAGTTTTTATAAGATCATCAAGAAACATATTTTCTTTTATTTCCGGTGTGGGATTTTGTATATAACGGTCACCATTCTTAAGTCCGGCATATACTTCCACCACAGCTCCGAGAGTGCGGCCAATGGTTATTTCTTGCGCAAATATTCTATCGGCTTCTGATATTGCCCATACTACCGGTGTTCCTTTTTCGTTCCAAAGAATTGAGGAATATTTAATTAACTCAACAGCAGAGCTAGAAGGAGAAAGTACTCTTATAGAGGATCCCACGGGCCATTTTGTTGATTCTATAAAAATAGCATCAGCCATATATGAACCATCATCAAGAGAACTACCCACGCCTACAAGCCGTACCTTTTTTATATCGGTTCCAAAACCGGGACGAACGATAGAAAGCAGCTCTCCGATTTTTGGTTTTTGTATATTATTTGGCATGCTTATTCTTACTAGTTCATTGCCATTATCATTTGCAGTTACAGTAGCTACTGGCATGCCCGGACCCACAAACTCACCTGGTTTTTTCATAATACTAGATATGACACCGCTATTTGGCGCAACTATGGAGTAGCCGCCGCTGATTGAGCCCCTAACACTCGCATAAGCTGTTTCATTGGCGACGACATCTCCTTCCGACATGGCTAATTCTTTTTCTAACTCGGCAATCATTGCGTCTATCTCAGCCAAGGTATCAATGGATTCTCTTTGTGTATTAACACTTTCCAGTTCCATGCTTTTAATTTCACCAAGCATGGCGACAAATTCTGACTGATCTTCAACCAGCATTTTTTTGAGTGTTTCCAGATCGGCTTCCATTAATGTTTCCATATCAGCAATAGATGCGTTTGCAAGTTTAATTGCGCTATCAAAGTATAGAGATCCCGAGCGCTCTATTTCTTTTAGATCAAACAATGCCTTGTAAGTAATGTTGGGGAAATTATTACGCAAATTTTGATCTAAGATTCCGAATGTAGGTTTAAGTGGGATGCTAAAAAATAATCCGGCGGAGGGAATTCTACTTTGGCCATACATCATCGAAAAAGTTTTTGTGATTGATCCATTCAAAACCACTTGCGCCAATTTCTTTTTTGATTCAATTGAAGATAGCAAAATATTTCCGCTTGCGGACGTGTTTGATCCGATTAAGCCTATTTTTTGTTTATTTGAGCTTTCTGTATCTATACGAAGCTTTTGCAGTTGTGCAATTCTTTTGGCTGTATAAGTGCGTAGAGCCTCTACGCTCGTACGTGCTTCGGATAACATCTGAGATTTTTCCGAGAGCATGCTTACCATCTCCGGTGTTTGTGGCGGTCGTGAAAGTTTTCCGATAATTTGACCTGCGGTGACGCGCTCGCCAATACGCACATACCACCTAGAGATAGTTCCCTCACGATCGGGTTGCACCTGTAAATTATTAAGAGAAATAATTTCTCCGGGCCATGAATTGTTTGAGGTGCCAGTAATTGAAAAATCCTCTTTTCCAACTATGGCTACTACTGGGCTGTCTGTAATTAGGTTGCTACTAGCAGATTTACTATCTGCTATATTTGCTGATGCGCTTTTGCTTATAGAATAGAAAGCAAAGACCCCGGTAGCTATAACTAGCAAGATTGAAACAGATGCTATTGTAAGCGCCCGTTTTTCTAGCAGCTTAACACTCTGTATTAGGTTTTTTATTTTTTCTTTCATAATCGAAGTGAGTGAATTAAATAATGTAGGAGAAAATAATGAGCTTGCTCAATTATTTTCGAGTGGATTATTTATGAGCGAATGAGATTATATGGGCCTTAGCCTCTATAAATAAATGAATAAGTAAAATTAGCAATATAAAAAAATCCCTTAGCGGGGATTTGAAAGACATAGCTTTTTATAAAGCAAGCAGCTATGTCTTATATGAAAAAGAAGGGCTGTTTTCAAAAAGTGCCAGCCACTTGGTTATGTTATTTAGTTTACATGAAGGCGGCCATTGTTTTATGCGATGTTTGGCCAAAAAAGATAAGTACAAATTTAGTTTTAAGAGCATCTGTCTGCCAAATAACCAAAAAAGAATTGAGAACGTAATAGTTAGTAACATTACTAGTAAAATACTTTTTGAGAAAAGAATATTAGAAAAAGTTTGGTAAGCAGAAATATGGTGTATCGTTACCGCTAAAGTGTTTGTAGGGCAAAACTCATTACCTGGTAGAGAAAAGGGGCATTTACTAGTCATGTATTGGTTAGTGTCCATGCTCATATCCATCATAAAGATAAGCCCAAAAATAACTACCCCAATAAAAATTACAGAGGTAAAAATGGATGTAAGTTTAATTTTTAGTTTTTTATTTATCATATCTAAATTAAGCATATACCCCCAGGGGGGTATATGTCAAGTGTGGATAAATATATAAATAAAAAACAACTCCGTTAGGAATTGTTTTTTAAATTTGTAATTTCATGGAGGAGGCATTAGTGGAGCCAATTGTTTAGCTTAACTAATGCGCGCTCCTCCATGAATGTATCTGTTAGAGCGCGCCGACAACTGTGTCGGGTGGCGTTCTAGGCCACGGCGGCCATGATGCTGGACTGCTCGAACTTGGGGTTCGTCAGCAGGGCGAAGATCCGGGCGAAGCGCTCGTGGCCGAGCTCGCTGGACTGCCACCCCTTCTGGTCCAGCTCGGCCTGCGTGTACTTCTGGGCGCAGGAGCCGTTGCGGGCGATGGTGACGTTGCCGTCCTTGTCGATGTGGTAGACGGTGGCGCTCTTCTTCTTGGCACCATCGAGGAACACCAGGGCGATCAGCATGCCGCCGCTGACCTTCCAGATGACGGGGGTCATCGCCATGTTGGTGGCGTTGAACTCGTCGGTGGCGGGGTCGTTCTCCATGACCTTCCCCTGGAGGGCGGGCAAGCTGCCCGGGTACTGGAGGGAGACCGTGGTCTCGCCGGCGGTGATCTTGATGGTCTCCATCGGCTGCGCGTTGCGCTTCTTCTGGGCCTTGTCCAGCCGGTGACCCACCAGGAGCCAGTGCCGCATGTTGCGCAGCTCCTGCCGCTCCCAGTAGGGCGAGCATGCCTTCTGCCGGATGCCGAAGTTCAGCTCGATCTTCGCCGCGACCTCGGGGCACATCGGGCAGACGATCCCGCTCCGCTCGTTGTGCAGGAACGGGCGCTTGCCACCCATGCAGAGGAAGTAGCTGTAGTTCTCGAGCGCGTACAAGGCGCCGGTCTCGGTGATGGCCTTCGTCGTGAAGGTCTGGCGCATGGTGCGCGCGTGCGAGGGGGTGAGCTTGTACGAGTCCTGGCTCATGGTGATCATAGCAGTCTCCTTGGCGGTCGAAACGTCGTGTTGGTAACCCTGAAACAGGGTCACCTATGGAAAAAATGGGATTTCTCCCTGTTTTGGAGGCCCTAATTAAGGCATCTAAAGCAGGGAAAAACCGTGTTTTAGTGATAAATTGTAAAGAAAATGTTGCATATAGCAACCAAACAATATACCACAAAAAAGCCCTTTTGTCAACCCCTTAATCCAACACTCAACTATTGTTTTTGGTGCCTTTCTATGTTATATATACTCATATCATTTATATGTTTTTAGATATTATAAAAGCTATAACCTTAGGTTTGGTAGAGGGCATTACCGAGTTTCTGCCCATTTCTTCTACCGGTCATCTTATTATAGTAAATAAATGGCTAAGTTTTGCGCCATCATTTACAGTTATGTTTGATGTGGTAATCCAGCTCGGCGCGATTTTAGCTGTAATAGTAGTATTTTGGAAAAAGCTTTGGCCATTCGGTAAAGATGAAGCAAGCAAGTCTACTACATTAAATGTGCTTAGTTTACATATCTGGTACAAGACAATTTTGGCCGTGTTGCCGGCATTAGTTTTGGGAGCATTGTTTGGAAGTTTTATAGAAGAAAAATTATTTAATCCATTGGTAGTCGCTGTTGCTTTAATTTTGGGTGGTGTGGTATTAATTGTCATAGAAAAAAGAAGGGTTGCTACACCGGTAAAGTTTACTTCGGAAATTTCTTATCGCACTGCTTTTTTAATCGGTCTATTCCAATGTTTGGCTATGGTGCCAGGCACATCACGCGCAGCCGCCACAATTATCGGGGCAATGCTCTTGGGTGCAAGCAGAGTGGTGGCGGTAGAGTTTTCTTTTTTCTTGGCAATACCTACAATGCTGGCCGCTACGGCATATAGTTTGCTTAAGTATAATGCCAGTATTGGTATCAGCGAAGTTATAATTTTAGGTGTTGGTTTTATGGCAGCGTTTTTTACCGCCCTAGCTGTAATTAAATTTTTGTTAAATTATATTCAGAATAATAATTTCAAAGCGTTTGGTTATTACCGTATTGGTTTGGGAGTTCTCATATTATTATTTTTTACAATATTATAATTTATGAATAATTACGAAATACTTTTATATTATAAATACGTGCACATTTCCGATCCGGATGAGTTTGCAGAAAAACACAGGTTGCTTTGTGAGAAGTTAGGATTTAAGGGGCGAATAATAATTACTGAAGAAGGTATAAACGGAACGGTAGAGGGGTTAAAAGAGAACACTCAAAAATATATAGATGAAATAACCAAGGACGCCAGGTTTGCCGACATGAATTTTAAAAGAAGTGAAGGTACCGGTAACGCTTTTCCTAAACTGTCTGTAAAGTCTCGTACCGAAATTGTAAGTGCTCATTTGGGAGAAGATGATGTAAATCCAAATGTGATGACTGGTAAATATTTGCCAGTCGAAGAATTGCACAAATGGATTCACAGCGATAAAGAATTTTATATTGTAGACATGCGCAATGACTACGAGCATTCAGTTGGATTTTTTAAAGATTCTATTTTACCGCCACTAAAAAACTTCCGTGATTTGCCAAAAATTTTGCCAACGCTTGCGCACCTAAAAGATAAAACAGTGGTTACGGTTTGTACCGGAGGAGTTCGTTGTGAGAAAGCCTCTGGGTTTTTGGTTAAACACGGCTTCAAGGATGTTTATCAACTCCACAACGGAATTGTGTCTTATATGGAAAAGTATCCAAACGAAGATTTTTTGGGGAAGCTTTATGTTTTTGATGGGCGAGTAACTATGGGTTTTAATACTCCTGATAAAGAGCCTGTGGTAGTAGGGAAATGCCGAAAATGCGGGGTGAGTAGCGAACACTTTGTAAATTGCTTCCAGCCAAGTTGTCATGATCACTTTATTTGTTGTGAAAAATGTTTGAGTAAGAACGGTCAAGCATTTTGTAATTGGAAATGTGCTTTTATCAAAAAGATGCGAGATACTTTTCCAATTTTTAGGCACAGTGTAAAGAAAAAGAAGGATTAACTGGTTTAGTTGTCATTCTGAGTAAAGCGAAGAATCCCTCTTGTCCGAACGAAAGGGATCCTTCACTCCGTTCAGGATGACAGCTTCAAATTATATGAAGATAATATCTGGAATAGTAATAGAAGGAAAAAAGAAGGGTAGAGAATTGGGTTTTCCGACCGCCAATATTATTTTATTAGAAAAAATGGATGGTGGAATTTATGCTGGCAAAACAATTATTTCTGACAAAGAGTATTTGGGAGCGATATTTGTTTATCCGGGAGGAGATCTATTTGAAGTGCATATTTTGGATTTCGAAGGAGATTTATACGGGCAGGCGTTAAAAGTTCATGTAGGAGAAAAAGTAAGAGATTCCAAACAATTTGATAACGAAGAAGAGTTGAAGGTGCAGATTGTGGCGGATATTGATTATATTAAAAACTTAAAGTTTTAAGTATGTTTACAGGTATTATAAAGAAAACTTCTGTTATAAAAGATTTATATAAGAAAGGTGAGAACCTGTTTGCTTCTGTTACTAAAGAAAAAGATTGGCCAGTAGAACTTGGGCAAAGCATTTCTATAAATGGTGTTTGTTCAACTGTAAAAAGTTTTGATAAAACAAGTTTTTTGGTGGAGTGGATGCCAGAGACCTTGAAAAAAACCAGTGTAAATAGTTTTAAAAAAGGCACAATGGTAAATTTGGAAACAAGTTTGAATATGAGCACCATGTTAGATGGTCATATTGTGCAGGGGCATGTAGATACGGTGGGTAAGGTGATAGAAATTAAACCAAAGAAAGATTCTAGAGTTATAAAAATAAAATTGCCGGCCAAATTTATGAAGTTTATTGCCGACAAAGGCTCGGTGGCAGTAGATGGTATAAGTTTAACCGTAGTAGATACTGGTCGAGATTGGTTTACAGTATCGCTTGTTAGCTACACAATTTCTCATACCAATTTTTTAAATACCAAAAAAGGCGATCTAGTAAATATAGAAACAGACGTGTTAGCGAAGTATATACACAAATTATTGAAGAAGTAGTTTTTAGAGCGCCAAATCGGCAATATCTTTTTTGTATTTATCGGCCTGAGCCATTACGTTGTCGCCATAGAAACGATAACGAGTATTGGTTCCTCCGGAGAAGTAGCGCATTGCTGCTTTCCATTCACCATCACGTGTGCCATCGGCACCGTTGTTTTTTAATAATAGCGCGGCACCCATAAATGCATCTCGGATATCCCAAGGATCGGCTGGTTTTTTGCCTGTAATGGCGCTAACTTTGTCTTTGTAACCTATCCAAGTGGAAGGAATAAATTGAGCTGGACCCATAGCGCCACCCCAACCAAGCTGGGAGCCGTCTTTGTTTTTCATAGGGCAGGATACTGGAGTAACATCTGGATCACGGCCAAGTTCTTCTACGATTTTTACAAATGGCTCTTGGTCGCGAGTTGGTTTCATAATTACCTTCCAGCCTTTTTCAGGTGGATCGCCTGGGCGATTGCAGGTGCCGACATTTTTGCCCAAGTTTGATTCTTGAGTAAGGATAGCAAGAAGAAAAGCAGCCGATACGCCGGTTTGTTTGTCTGTGGACTCCGCTATTTCTACTGCTTGGCCAAAAGTAATTTGGGTGCCTACGCCTAATAGTTCGTAGATGCGGCTTCGTATTTGGGCTGCATGTTTTTTGCTATCTTGGAGAAGGTTTTGGAATGTGGTTTCCAAGCCCTTTGTTTGCTCTAGTAGTTGGCTTTGCTCTTGGAGTTTGCCGCCCAGAGCGTTTTGTTGAATTTTTACAACACTAAGCAGTTTTTCGGCGTCATCTTGCTGGTCTTCGAAGTCTACTTGTTGCTGGCCTAGCTTTTTTTGTATTCCCTTTGATTCTTGTACGAGGTCATTTATAGAGGTAGACAACTTTTCGTAATTAGTTGCTTCTATAAAAGCTTTGTTTAGGCCGCTCTCTGCAAGAATATTAAGCAAAAATAAATCATTATCTTTTTGTTGCATTATGCGCAAGAGTTTGGCCAGCTCTATTCGTAAGTGGGCAATTTTTGCTTTGTTTACATCTATAGCTTTGGAAGTTTTAACTAGCTTGGTTTCTAGATCGTTTATTTTTACATTGGTAGATTTTATCTGTAGACGGAGTCTGGCTTCTTCGTTTTTAAGCTGTTTGATTTTATTGGCCAGAGTATTTTTTTCGCCTTTGGTAACGCTTAGTTGTTTTTCTAGTTCAGTAATTTGGTTTTCTATTGCAGTTAGTTCTGTTTCTAGTTGCTTACGTGTTTCTGTGTCGGTTTGGGCATAAACTTTTATACAAAAAACCACGCCAATTAGCGTTAGGATTAAAGCAAACTTTTTAAAGTGTGGAAACATACTGCTTATATATAACTATACCCATTTGGTGAGCTTTCGTTACTGATAGAATATCAGTTTCGGTGCTATTTTTCAACGGCAACAAGGCAATATTTAATGATTTTTGTTTCGTAGACAGTCGCAAGCTTTCTTGTTATAGTATGGTAGTTATTTATGGGTTTATGTTGATTTTGGCAGTGGCTTATTTTTTACTTTTTACCTGTGTAGCTTTGCATAATTTTCGCTGGGCTATTTTTGCTTTTATCCTCTTACTACCTTCGTATCTTATACGTTTTGATGTTTTTTATTTTAAAAAGATAGTTTTTCCTTCCACAGTTTTGGAACTGTCTTTTGGGGCGATTTTCTTGGTTTGGCTTATCAAATATAGTAGGACAGATTGGTCAAAAATTTGGGCTATAGCCAAAAAACATATCTGGTTCTTTGTCGCCTTTGATTTATTTTTTATATCCTCTGTAGTGAGTATTTTTGTTAGTGATATGCCCATACCATCGCTGGGCGAGTGGCGCGCGTTTTTCTTGGAGCCAATGATTTTCTTTTTAATTTTAATTGGAAGAAAGGAAATTTTTAAAACAAAAGATTTATTTTTGGCTTTGGCTTTTTCTACCCTGAGTATTAGTGTTTTTGCAGTTGCGCAAAAGTTTACTGGTTGGGGGATAGCTACGCCAGAATGGTCGGCTGCAGCCACACGACGAGTAACTGCGTTTTTTAGTTCCCCCAATGCAGTTGGTTTGTATCTGGCACCTGTTTTTATGTTAATAGTCGCAGTAATAGCTTCTTATGGACGAGACATTAAAGGTTTATTACGACGTCCATCGTATTTGGGGATTGTTGCGACAGCACTTTTTTGTGTATTAGCCATAACGTTTACCAAATCTCAGGGTACGTGGATAGGTTTGGGTGCGGGAATGCTGACATTTTTGTTTTTTGTAGATTATAAAAAATTGGCTATTGCTTTGGCTGTGGCTGGTGCAGTGTTTGCTTTGGTGGTGCCATCTATGCGACAGGCAGTCTTGTTTCAAGACCAAGCAAATCAGAATCGCCTAAGACTTTGGGGTTACTCCTGGACATTTTTGGAAGCATCTCCAAAAAACTTTGTTTTGGGTACAGGAGTGCGTCAGTTTTTTAGAAAAATACAAAAACCGTACTATGACAAGTATGTTATGGAGCGACTTATCTATCCGCATAATATATTTCTTAATTTTTGGACAGAGATCGGTTTGGTGGGCATGCTAGCAGTTATGGGGGTACTTGCCTATGTTTTTTGTTTGGCAAATAGAATCAGAAAAAATAATAAATTAATTGGAGCTGGGCTTATGTCTGCGCTTGTTGTTTTGGTAGTGCATGGGCTAGTCGATGTGCCTTATTTTAAAAACGACTTAGCGTTTTTGTTTTGGATTTTAATGACGACGGTGTTTATCTTGTATGAAAATATATATAAAAGCGAAGCCGAACTCATACGAGGATAAAGTAGAAAAGATAGATGATACGCATTTTGTAGTGGCAGTAAAAGAGCCACCGCAAAATGGGTTGGCCAACAAAGGCATATGCAGAACCTTGGCAAAATATTTTGAGGTATCGCAATCAATGGTGGTGGTAAAAAAAGGATTTACGAGTAAAAATAAAATTATTGAGATATTGTGATTTACATTAATCCACCTTTTGTAACTACAACTCATCACCCCATTTTGTCAGCAAAAACATCTTTGCCGCTTTCTTTAGTAGAAAGCGGCGGAAAGAATCGCTCACGGTGGAAACTATCGGATAATTTATGACTCATTGTCTCTTCCGCCCTAAACTCGCTTGCGAGCTCAAGCATAGGGCGGATTCCGCCAAGGAACCGTTCCAATTCACCTATAAATTGCACCGCTAGTTTCCAATGTTCGCCTAGACAATCGACGGACAACGGCTCGCTATCCGAGCATATGGCGAGCGATGCTACTGGCCACGGTGAGGGTGAGCAGTGCCTTCTTTAAGGCACAGGTAGTCATAAGGTAGTTTGCTGATTGACTACCTGAGCGAACCTGAGCCGATTGGCAGTAGCGGAGTGAGACATCAGCTCGGAAACTTTTCCCTCCAGCTTTTGGTTACAAAAGGTGGAAAACGTACTTCTACTAAAGAAGTGACAAGTAAAAGGTTTTTGGTTCCAAAAGGTGGAAATGAGGGTTTGTTAAAAAGAAAAAGATTTAAATTTTAATTGAAATAGTATGGATAAAGTATATAAAGACTCGCTCAAGCTCCACAAAAAATTCCATGGAAAATTGGAATTGAAAAGTAAAGTACCAATAAAAAATAAAGCAGATCTTTCTCTTGCTTATACTCCAGGAGTAGCGCAGGTATGCCGTGAAATTGGCAAAGACAAAAGTTTGGCGCGTGAATATACTATAAAGAAAAATACCGTAGCTGTAATTTCTGATGGCTCGGCAATTTTGGGTTTGGGAAATCTGGGCCCAGAAGCAGCTATTCCAGTAATGGAAGGTAAGGCTGTGCTATTTAAAGAGTTTGGGGGAGTGGATGCGTTTCCAATTTGTTTGGATACTCAGGATACGGAAGAGATTATTAAAACTGTAAAATATTTGGCGCCGGTATTTGGTGGTATAAATCTAGAAGATATCTCTGCGCCAAGATGTTTTGAAATAGAAGAAAGATTAAAAAAGGAAATGTCTATTCCGGTAATGCACGACGATCAGCACGGTACAGCGGTGGTGGTGCTTGCTGCTATGATAAATGCGTTAAAGATAAAAAGATTAGATAAAAGCAAGGCTAAAGTAGTAATTAGCGGCGCGGGTGCAGCAGGTACAGCTGTAGCCAAAATTTTGATGAACTATGGTTTTAAAAATGTATCTGTTTGTGATAGCAAAGGTTTAATTTACAAAGAGAGAGGGGATTTAAATAATGCAAAGTTGGACTTGGCTATTCTTACCGGCGCCAGCGCAGTACCGGATATTAGTCTAAAGGGTGTGTTGAAAAATACGGATGTATTTATTGGGGTAAGTGGTCCAAATATCATAACTCGTGCCGAAGTGAAGAGTATGAATGCAAAGCCGATTATTTTGGTGCTCGCCAATCCGGTGCCGGAAATTATGCCAGATGAAGCTAGGGCAGGTGGCGCATTTATTATTGGTACTGGCAGATCCGACTTTCCTAATCAAATAAATAATGTGTTGGCCTTCCCGGGAATATTTAGAGGGGCGTTGGATAATAAAGTAACTCAGATTACAGAAGAGATGCTGGTAAAAGCGGCCAAGAATTTGGCAAACTATGTAAAGAAACCAAGCAGAGAAAATATTTTGCCAAAGCCGTTTGATAAAGGTGTGGCCAAGGCGGTGGCTAAAGCCATTAGGTAATAATTATAAACTTAGTTAAAACAAAAAACCAAGCACAAGACTTGGTTTTTTGTTTTATGTTTGGATTAATTTTATACTTCTGATTTTGGCGATTCTATTTCTTGTTCTTGCAGAGAGGTATTTTTATTTTTTCTCAACGAGAATAGGCTCATACTAAATAGTAGGGTAGAGGTAGTAGCAGAAACCATGCAGTATATACACAAAGCTTTGATAACAAATATTTGTAGATATACGAATCGTGCGGAGACTAAGAATCCAAAGAAAGTAAGAATATTTGCGAGAAGGAAAAATGTTCTGTTTTTACTCTCTAGGTATATAGCGGTAAGTAATAAAACAGACAGGTAATAAAGAGATCCTGCCAACGCTACAGGTTGTCCAAAAAACAAAGAGTAGTGGCTAGTAGTTACTTGTTCGCAACCTTTTAGGATGGCACAGGTAACTGGCGCGCCTATAAAATATTTTACCGTTAGGTAGGTAGCGTCGGCAAAACCAATGGCCGCTAATCCTAAAAAGGCAAAAAGGAAAAGATTAGAGGGTGCCACCAGCTGCTTGGAGAATGCTTCTAAATTCTTCATAATTTCTTGGGTTTTGTATTTTTTTATTATTTAAGAAAAAGCTAGGTGTGCCGTCTACTTCGCTGCTGCCGCTTTGGTAGTCTGTATTAATTTTTGTTTTGGCTTTGGCAGAGGTAAGATCCGTTTTGTATTTGGCCATATCTAATCCCAATCTTTCTGCATAGGCGGCAAATGCTTCTTCGGCAGAGGTGGAGCGAGACCAAATACTTTGATTTTCAAATATTAGGTCATGCATTTCCCAGAATTTACCTTGTTCTCCGGCTGCTTCGGCTGCTTGGGCAGCTGGTCTGGCACCTTTGTGTTGTGGTAATGGGAAATGTCTGTAAACGAAGGAAACATTTTTAAAATCAGCTGCTAACTTTTTTATTGTCGGGTAGTAGGCTCCGCAGGCTGGGCATTCAAAATCAGCATATTCTATGACGGTGATTTTCGCATCTTTTAGTGGTGCTCCTTTTACCCAATCAGTTTCATTGGCTGCTTTTACAGATCCACCAACAAATTCCGGACCTTTTTCTCTGGAAGCCAAAAATATCATGGCGGCGATAGTGCCACCAACAAATAATGTAATGAAAGACCAGAGGATTATAGATGTCATTCTTTTTTTGTTTTTTTCCTCCATTTGTCTGTTCACTTTTTCTTCATGTTTTAATTCTTGGCGTTCTCTTTTGCTTAGGTTTTGTTCGTTTTGGTCCATACAGGGAACTATTTATGTAAATTAGTATACTACTCTATGTAGTACTTAAATTATATTGGAAAATAAATAAAAGGTCAATATGCGAAATGAGTGAATGAAATAATTAAACGCTTTTAATTATTTTTGAGCGAATGAGAATATATGCGGCGAAGCCCCTATAACGGTTTTATACAATTTAGGCCCATCTTTTTTATGATTAAAGATGGGCCAAGCCAGTTTATTCACAGACGCGACCTTCTTCACTGGCCTCAAATGAGGTGGATGGGCAGCGACAGCTATTGTAGAAGCTACCCTTACACCACACCGTGTCGTGAGGAGGGCAAGTATTATTTTGTTCGCACAGGGTAATGATATCTATTGGTTGGACAATATTTCTATCCCTATAGGACATAATTGAGTCGCTAGGTCTATGGTCTAGGCCTAGAGCATGGCCGATTTCGTGTGCAGAAGTAGGCACATCAATATTTTCTGGATTATCAAAAATAATTTTTGCGGGTGTTCCGCCCATGTAGCAGGCTCTACGTACACTGCCTTCTACGATACAACCGTTATCCTCTATCTGTAGGTAAATAGGTGTGTTTGCCGCATTTTCTGGTACATCATCTACAGAAAAAACAATTACTGCCTTTGGTCTAGACACTTCGGCAAAGTGGTTAAACCAATCATCTATGCCTGCAGTAAATATTACCAGTCTGTCTGAGAGACAAGTATCCTCTGGCGTGTGATCGCAATCTTTGAAAAAACTATAATCTACCACGAAATATATTGGTTCATTTAGATTAATCCCGTCTTGGGCATGCTTCCTGTTTGCATACCAGATAGGAACACAAATTAGAAGGTCAAGCAAAATAATTACTAGAGCTGTGGCGATTTTTTTGGCGCGCATGCTGTACTCCTCTACGCGTCTTTTCGCGCTGTGAATTGTAAATGTACTGCTCTTTTTAGATTAACATATTTGTTCATTTATTACACTATATATTTTGTATAATTAAAGAACACTTCGGCTTGGCCGAAGTGTTAACCCCCTTTATACGTCATTTTTTATTGAGCCTGCGCAAGGTGAGGCGAATTGCAGAATCGTACAAGGATTGAGAATTAACCCGGGTATCCTTACCAGTCTCTTTGTGTTTATCAAACGTTCCTTTGATTTTACCGCCCTGTTCATAAACGGCGTAATCAATCACGCCATCTAGGTTATTATCCCCGATTGTATATGTCTTGAAATCTTCTTTTGAGCGGTAGAATGTTTCGGCTATAACATCTACGCTTTCCGGCACGTCATCTTTGAGATTAATATAGATGGTGTAATCAATCCCCATGTATGACAAGTAGTAGCTTGGCTTGGCACTGTCGGGAGAAGCTTCGCGAACTAGTTTGATAAGCTTAACCAGATCCTTTTGTTCAGCCGCATTGGCCGTGTAAGGATGCGAGAGTAGTAGGCTAAAAAGAAAGAACAAGATGATTTTGGCAGAACGATTCATAACACCTCTCCTTGGAGGAGTTTCCTCGTTAAATGTCTGTGTTTAAATTTACACTATATATGTAAATATGCAAATGAAGTTAGTGTATTTTTTTACCGCCTTTTTGTTTTGGCATTTTGGAAAATAGAGGCATATACATATCTTCGGCAATATCTATAAGCAGTTCTTTGCTATTTGTTTTTTCACAAAAGGTAATAGGTGGTTGCTCAATAATAGCTAGCGGATGGCGTTCTCTACCTTCGCCCATTACTAGTACTGCTGCTGTAGCCAAACTATCGGCAATATCCGTGCGAGAGAAATGAAATTTACGACCAAAAATATCTGGTGTACCGATATAGCTTTTTATTCCGCGAAAGCCAGCATAACCAAGAGCTACGCCAGTAACGCCAGAGCGTAAAGGCATAAGCCGACTATCGGTAATAAGCACGCCCAAGTTTTTAACTTTAAATTTTTTCTGTAGTTGTTTGCGCAAAACAGATGCCACTTTAAAACTATTTTTTGGCAAAAGAATTATTTTTCCATTTGCATTGGATTCATCTATCCCAGCCGAAGACATTACCATGCCGTCTTTAATAGTTAACCAAGTATATTTGGTATGCATGGCAAATTCGCTCTCGGCGCGGATTAGTTTTACTCTAGTTTTTTCGTTTTTTATGATGGCTGTACGATTTTCGGCCAGAGCTACTATTTTGGAAGTTATTATTACCACAGATTTTTCTGGGAGCTTTTTTATATAGTGGGTAACAAAATTAAATAGATTTTCTCCTTCTTTAAATATGCGGGTTTTTATTGGTTTAACTAACATAAAGTGGTTAAGTAGGTAATAGCCTGTGTTGAGTATATGCCTATAGGTATAGGTTTGACAAGGTGTCTATTTTGGAGTAAAGTTGGTTGTTATCCGATAATAATAGGATATACCGTCATTCCTTTTTTGGTTTTTAACTAGGTAGAAGCTAGAAATGGATTGAAGGTATAATAAACCGTAATGTCCCGACTGGTTTGTCGGGGAAGGGAGAAGTTTGATGCTGGAACTTGGTACGCTGGAAGGATTTTTGCAGTATCACGATATGTTCGTGGTAAAAGATGTTGGTCTTACCTTGCAAGAAGGGGTAAGGTTGAAGCCTCGTCCTTGTCTGAAGGAGGATCAGTACGAGATCCATGGTAACGAAGTGTGTCAGCGAGCCGTTGAGCTCAAGGGCAACCGCAGTCTCGCCGACGGTTTCTATTTGCGTGACAACCAAGACAGTATGCTCGGAGAGTTTCCCGAGTTCATTTATATCTTGCTGCCAGGCACCTTGTTGCGTGGTTCGGACGGAAAAGACTACATGGCACAGTTGTATTACGACGGCGATCGTTGGAGTATCACGTGTCTGTTGTTCGACTACAAGCACGACAGGGATGATTACCTGGCGTGCAACGACAAGTAGTGAACTGGTATCGTTCTTCAATAAGTGTCCTCGCTTTGCTTTTGCCTAACTAGGCGAATGGTAAAGTGAGGCTTTTTAATATAAAAAATATTAGGTAAACAAAAAACCGCCAGCTAGGCGGAATTTTTATTTTAATTATATTCGTCCGTTATATTCTTTTCGGCGTATCCAGTATATGCCAAGGATAGTAATAAATATGCTGATACCGACCACGATTGTAAAGGCGTGTGGTGAATCGGCAAAGGGAAGCGGTACGTTCATTCCGTAAAGGGTACCCACCAGGGTTGGCATCATCAGAATAAGGGTAATTTTGGTAAGCCAGTTAACGGTGCGGGTAAGGTTGTTGGAAATAAGAGAGCTAAGCGCGCTGCGGATGTCTTCTACGATATGGCCATATACCTTGGCTACTTCTAATGCTTGTCGCATTTCGTGAGTGGCGTCATCAAGTAGTTCTTGGTCGTCTTCACTTTCCATAAATCCGCGGCGGCGGGCAATTTTTTCTACTACGATATAGTTGGAGCGAAGGGAAGCGTCAAAGTATACAAGGGATTGTTCGATATTTAATAAATCAACGATCTCTTTGTCCATTACAGATAATCGGCGTTCGGATAGTGGAATTTGTAAACGGTTGTGTAAATCACGCAAGTAGCGAAGATATATTTTGGCTGTTAGCAAAAGCATCTTGGTAACAAACTGTGGCTGGCGCTCTGTATCTATAATATGATTATTGGAAATATTTTTTATTTTTGATTCAAGATATTTGATAACGTCATTTTTCTTGGCGCTAATTGTGACTATGCACTGCTCTGTAAGCAATATACCAAGAGGAGTAACAGAATATTTAACTTCGGTACCCTCGCTTTCTTTGTTTGAGGTGGTGCTAATTAGTGGTGTTTGTATAAGCAAATAAAAAACACCATCTAGTTTGTCTAGTTTTGGCACTTCGTTTATATCGCGTACATCTGCGATTACTTCGTCTGGGATTTTGATTAGCGGGGCAAGCACAGCTACGTCTTCTTCGGTTGGCTCTACCAGATTAATCCAAACCCCAGTTATATTTTTTATGTTTTGCTTAGATAGCTCTATTGCTTTTGCTTGGCCATCGTGAATTTTGTGAATACTAAACATATTTGTAATATATAACTACTTTAGTATACCTAAAAGATTGGGAATTATCAATCTTCTTTTAATAATATAATCTTGACGGGGGCCATTTTTTGTGTTATATTCAACGGTCAACGAATCCGCTAGTTGGCACCTCAAGCTTGAGGATTTTGCGGAAATATTCACACCCACGTTTCACGGAGAGTTCCATGAAAGCTCGTCTCGTTCGCAAGCACTTCGTCCAGTTCCTGTATTCCGGCTCGTTCTTCAGCGAGGACTCGTCCAAGGAGGTGGCTGAGCGCAACCCATCCAAGGTCGAGGTTCCGCAGGGCGCTTTCTGCTTCTCGTTCTACGACCAGATCGTCGGCGTGGCTATCGAGAACGGCAAGGAGATTCCGGTCAGCAGTGGTATGCTCGACAAGTCGTCGAATTACTACTATGGCGGGAAGGTCTACACGGTCGCGAGGCTCAAGAAGGAGTTCCCCAATGACAAGACCCTCATCTCCAACATCGAGGGCAACGGCTACAAGCGGGCGATCAGGTGCCGTACCGGCAACTGGCAGCCCTTCGAGAACGGCGACGTCTTCATCGAGGAGAAGGTGGCCTGACTGAGGAGGCTGAGAGAGGCCTGATGTTCGACGGGAGTGGTGCTACGTGCGCCATTCCCACCATTTCTTATTTTCGTCAAACTACTTGGTGAAAAAAAGAAATTTAAAAATTTAAAAGTCTCCGATTGTCGGGGCAGTGGCCTTGGCTTCGACTAAAATGTTTTTCCAAACATTTTGTTTAGCCACCCGTCCGAACGGATTCATCCGGGCGGGCCGCCTCGCGGTTGTGTTCGCTCGCCTGCGTCGCTAAACATCGCTCTGGCGTTCAAGTCCCACCGCAAGCAAAGCAGTTTGCTTGCTCTACCACTTCCTCAAAATAAAACTCATCTTATGCAGATGAGTTTTATTTTATGTCGGGGTAGTGGGACTTGAACCCACAATCCTCTGGTCCCAAACCAGATGCTCTAGCCAATTGAGCCATACCCCGTTGTTTTTCCCTGGTGCCGCGGGTCAGAGTCGAACTGACCACGCCAGCCTCTTCAGGGCTGCGCTCTACCGATGAGCTACCGCGGCTTGTGTAGCAACTTGTGGACCCTATCGGGCTTGAACCGATCACCCCCGCGTTGCAAACGCGGTGCTCTACCAAATGAGCTAAGGGCCCATAAAAAAGTAAAAATATTCTACCAGTTGTTAACAAAGAAGTCAACTGGTGCTATAATAATTTTGGCTTAAGATGAGTTTTTAATTCATTTACTTTAATTTAAATATGGGAGAATTATTATTAATAGCACGAGTAGTGATAGCGATGTTTTTGGGAGGAGTGCTAGGGCGACAGAGACAACAAATGGGTAAATGGGCAGGTATAAGAACCTATGCTTTGGTAAGCGGTGGCTCGGCTTTATTTACGGTGTTGTCGCTAACTGCCTTTGGTACAGATACGGCCAGAGTAGCAGCAGGTGTAGTTACGGGCATTGGTTTTTTGGGTGCAGGTACTATTTTGCATAAAGAAAATAGAGTAGAGGGACTAACTACTGCTGCCGGACTTTGGATGGTTTCGGCCATCGGTATGGCAGTTGCTTTGGATTTGTTTATATTGGCCGCATTCTCTACTTTGCTAGCGTTGTTTGTATTTATTTTTGATGATAAAAAAATGGGGGTAATAAAAAGTGTTTCTAAAAACGAAGATGATTAATAAAAGATTTCAGTAGAAAAAAATTGGATTAAAATATTGATCAAACTATAATCTAATACATAAACAAAAAATAATCCGTAAGGATTATTTTTTGTTTTGAATATAATTACTCCTCTGTTGGTGGAGGAACTTCGCCTTCGTCTGGGGCTTCTTCATCTGGAGCATCGCCTCGTTCTACTATTTCCCAAATATCTTTGGAGACAGATTTCATTACTTTAGAATTCTCTCTCAAGAATTTCTTGGCAGTTTCTCGGCCCACACCCAATTTTTCTTCTTTGTAGCTGTAAGAGTTTCCTGATTTATTTATTACTTTGTAAACTACGCCATTGTCTAGCACATCGCCAGATACAGAAATACCTTCGTTGTACATGATGTCAAATTCACAAGTACGGAAAGGGGCAGCTACTTTATTTTTTACTACTTTGGCTTTTACGCGGTTGCCGATAATCTTGTCGCCCTGTTTAATTTGAGCGGCACGGCGAACCTCGATGCGGATAGAAGAATAAAATTTAAGCGCATTGCCGCCAGTAGTTGTTTCTGGATTTCCAAAGACAATACCGATTTTCATTCTGATCTGGTTGATAAAGATTACTACAGTTTTGGATTTACTAATAATACCGGTAAGTTTGCGTAGAGCCTGACTCATAAGTCTAGCTTGCAAACCCATATGAGAATCACCCATGTCGCCTTCGATTTCGGCTTTAGGAACCAAAGCGGCCACAGAGTCTATAACAATTACATCTACCGCATTGGAACGCACAAGAGTTTCTACTATATCCAGCGCTTGTTCGCCGGTATCTGGTTGAGAGATTAATAATTCATCTACTTTTACGCCAATTTTTTTGGCATAGTCTGGATCTAGAGCATGTTCGGCATCTACAAAGGCTGCAATGCCGCCCAATTTTTGTACTTCGGCTACGATATGTTGTGCCAAAGTGGTCTTACCACTAGCTTCTGGTCCGTAAATTTCTATGATACGTCCGCGTGGTACTCCGCCTACTCCGAGAGCAATATCTAGGGATAAACATCCGGTAGGTACTGCATCCACTTCCATGGTTTTAGATTCTCCGAATTTCATTATAGCCCCATCTCCGAACTTACTTTTAATCTGTTCTATAGCGCTTTCTGCTGCCTTCAATTTCTCCTTTACCTCCTCGGATATTTTTGCCATACGGTTGTTTTGAATTAAGAATTAAGAATTAAGAATCATGAATTTGCCTTTTGGCGGTATGTTGTTTTTCATAATTCCTTATTCATACTTCCAGTTATCAAAAGTTCGATTCTGTGTTTTTTATAGTTAGGGTAGGTGATTTTACTATTATATGTCTGGTTATAGTAGTGGTTTTTCCGTGTTTTTTGATTGCTGATATAGTAATGGTATTTAATCCGTTTGACAAGTCTATTGGAACTTCGAATCTGCCCTGGTTGTTGGCCATTGCTTCTTTGCCATTTACAGTTAGGCGAACTTCTTTTTCTGTTTCACCTTGAACGAGAGTAACTGGTTTATTGGAAATAGATCCGTCTACAGGAGTAAAGACAGAAAGTTTGGGTGGTTGCAGGACGCCGTTTACTTGCCAAACAAGGTAGCTAACAAAACCAACTACCAAAACACTTATAGTGATGTATCTAAAAATATTGGATAAAGAGTTTAGAGGCCAAAATCTAAGCACACGAAGAGGGTGAGCGGGGGAGTAGTTATTTAAATCTGATTCTTGAGAAAATTGATAAAGCACGCTGGCCGGATTTAGCTTTAGCATTTCTGCATATTCGCGTACATATGCCAAACGGTGTGCTTTGGCCTGAGGAAGTTCTTTAAAACGAGCCGCTTCAATGGCTTCTAAATATTTGAGAGGAATTCTAGTTTTTTTAAAAACATCTTCCAAAGTTAGGTTTTGTTGTTCGCGCGTTTTTTTTAAACGTTCACCTACTCTGGTTAATGGTTCTAGATTTTTTATACAGAAAACGGTCATAGATTTTTTTTAACTGTCATTCTGAACGGAGTGAAGAATCCCTTGCATTATGAATTTATTATTAAATATAATATTCGCTGTAGCGGAGTTTAAGGGATCCCTCGACTTCGCTACGGCTCCGCTCGGGATGACAAGTTGATGTAGTAAATTTATAAAATATCCTTTTCTTCTTCGGGAATTGGGTCATCAAATACTGGTGCACCACCAGAGTTTAGACTCTGTTCATTTTCTGGAATGTCGTCTGATTCAGTTGGGCGCATATGTTCGGTAAATAACTCTCTTGGTTTGGCGCCATCGGCTGGTCCTACTATACCAGCTTCTTCTAGTTCATCCAATAGTCTGGCTGCGCGAGCGTAGCCCACTCTCATGCGACGTTGTAAAAGAGAGGCGCTAGCTTTGCCGGATTCTATTATAATTTTTTTGGCTTCATCAAATAGTGGATCAACATCGTCATTTGATCCGCCAAACATATTTATAGTTTCGCCTACTTTATTATTTTTGGAAGTTATAGAATCATCGTAGACTGGAGGTTCGTCTCCTTTCAAATGATCTATTACTCGTTTCATTTCTTCTTCAGAAACAAATGCGCCCTGTATGCGTTTTGGTTGAGACATTTCGGCGCTTAAAAATAACATATCACCTCGGCCCAATAATTTTTCTGCGCCAGAGGAATCCAAGATAGTACGTGAATCAACAAGCGAAGGAACAGAAAAGGCAATGCGGCCAGGAATGTTGGCTTTCATAAGACCTGTAATTACTTCCATGCTTGGGCGCTGGGTGGCAACAATTAAATGAATACCAACTGCACGCGCCATTTGCGCCAGGCGAATAATTCCAGCCTCTACTTCGCTTGCTGCCATGGCCATAAGGTCGGCCAATTCATCTATAACAAACACTATAAAAGGCATTGGTTCAGCGGCGGATTTATTATATGAACCAATATCACGTTTGCCTGCGTCGGCTAGAACTGTAAAGCGCCTATCCATTTCACCAATACACCACTTTAAAGCATTTACAGTTTTGGCCGCGTCAGTAATTACCGGGGTAAGTAAGTGAGGAATGCCATTGTACATAGTAAGCTCTACGCGTTTTGGATCTACCATAATCATGCGCAGAGTGGCGGCGGTGTTTTGATAAAGTAAACTTAGTAAAACGGTATTGATACAAACAGTTTTACCGGAGTTGGTGGAACCAGCGATAAGCAAGTGTGGCATTTTGAGCAGATCGGCAAACCAAACTTTTCCGGCTACGTCTTTGCCAAGAGCAATCATCATCTGGTGACTATCTGGATTTTTGAATTCCGGACTCTCTAACAATTCGCGCAAAGTTACCATAGCTACTTTTTGGTTTGGTACTTCTATACCAACCAAAGATTGGCCTGGAATAGGCGCTTCTATACGTATTGGGTGGGCGGCCAGAGCGAGAGACAGGTCATTACCTAAAGTAGTAATTCGGGTAAGTTTGATACCCTTGGCTGGCTTAAGTGAATATTGGGTAACGGTAGGACCAACGCGAACTTCGCCCATATCTACTTCTATACCAAAGTTGAGCAGGGTGTCGTGAATAAGAGTAGCGTTGCCTTTTATATCTCCGGAAGTTGGTTTGGTTTTGGAAGTGTACAACAAATCTATTGGGGGCAAGTCGCGAATAATTGGTTTGGGTGGTTTTTGTATCTCCATTTTTTCTTCCACAAAATCTTCTTCTGGTTCAACAGTGTCTTCTTCGGGTTCATTTTCTTCTGCGGCTGATTTTGCCAAGCTGCGTTGTTGGAAAATTCTTTTTTCTTCTGCTTCCACTGCTTCTTGTTCGCTCATTTCTGTTTCGCTATCTTCTTGGTAGTCGCCTTTTATTTGGAAAGCAACGGATTCTTTTTTAAATGATGCAAAAAAAGCGATAATTTTTTGTCCGAACCAGCCGAGTAGTAAAAAGAATTTTTTGTGTAGGTCTACAATCTGGGCTAGGGAAGTGTTGAATAAAAATATAATACCGATAAGCAGGAATGCAACAAGAAGCATGGTGGCACCCCAATAACCAAGATATTGGTTTAGAAACCAAGCAGGGAGATAGCCAATTAATCCACCGCCATATCCTTGGGTAGCCAAGTCAAACATTTCGTCTGGCGGTTTTTGTAAATGCACTATGGCGTTGAATCCCAAAATAAATAAAATTGATCCGAGCCAATGAGTGGCGCGGTATTCGTATTCCAGATCTTTTACAATCAGAATGCCAACCAAGATTAAGATGATAGGGAATATGTAGCGTACTTGGCCAAAAGTAATGGCAAGAAGTGAGTCTATAAATTGGCCGGCCACTCCAGCCAAAGAAAAAAAGCTAAGAGCAGACAAACCGCCAATTATAAATAACAAAATAGCGACAAGACCGCGGCTGATATCTGGATTTAGGTTTACTCTTTCCGAAATAGTTGGTTTACGAAGTCTTGGTCTTCCCATATGATTTAACGAAATCATGCCGGGCAACGTCCATTGAAGCCCGGCCTATTTAAATTATTACAGCTCCTAATATTTACTGGTATGCTTTGTTGGCTATTGTAGCATAATTTTTTGTTAGGATAAAGGTATAAATTGACGTGAATTGCAAAGTTTGCATTTTTTTATCCAAATGGTAGGATTCAGTAATCAACCAATGGGGGTGGTGTCATGCCCGATCGGTCAAATGTTGTTTCAATTCACAAGTATCCTAGGTCAGAGGATTTTGAGAATTGGGAAAACAAGGTAGTTTGTCCTACAGAAGTTACCTCGTTTAAGGGCTTCAAGAATAAACGGTGCAGATCTCGCTGTAAGCATATTCGGCATCGTATGAGCAAAACCGAGTTTGTAGTGTTCTGCTCTGTTACTCTTTTTTCCTTTGTTCTGTTTGGGTTTCTTGTCCATGCTGCGGTTTTAGCGAGTGGCAAAGTTGCGGAGATAGTATTATACTTTCTATGGCTGATGGTTATTGCCAGTACAATAGCAACCTGGTCTATGATTTCGTATATTAGGGTCGTTGGCCTAAAAGAAACAACGCACCATCGCACTTGTTACTTTCAACAGAAGCTATCTTCTCGGCAGTAGCTTGGAGTTAATCCTGGCTTTGTCGAGACCTTTTCTTTATATAAAAATATTTTGTATAGAGACAAACAAAACATCCCCGAATCTGGGGATTTTTTGTTTTTTCTGCATTAAGCTGCGACAAGAGTTACATGTTTTTTTGAGCCGTTTTAAGCTTGACAAAACCCTTATTTTGTGGTATTATATGCTGTTCTTTTACAATTTTGCCAGCTTTCCTTTTAGCTTATTTAGCCAAATAATCTGCAAGGAAGGCTGGGGGAATTATTCCCTATCTGTCCATCAACCCTATGGTCGGCCTGCGGTCGGGTAAAACCGAACCAAAAGGTAGCCAAGGAGTACGTCATGTCCAACGAGAAGATCGCATCGCGTTCGCAGTTGCTCGGGCTCGCCGGAATGCTGGCGCAGCACATGCCCGTCGATCTGTCGGTCGAAATCGCCCAGGAGTGGGCCGATGACCCCGAGAGCATCAAGCAGATGCTTTCTATCATGCGGGATGGTTCGTTCCCGCTCGGCCAGATCAAGCAACGCGTGCTTGAGGTCACGATCGACCCGAAGCGTACGGTCGAGGAGTGGGCGGCGGTCGGCAAGTACGATTACGCCAACACGAACTACACCACGGCCAAGTTCGGGCAGTTCCTGACCACCCGCAAGGATGCGACGGAGCCGTACAAGGCGAGGGTGGTCGCGTTCTGTCTGGGTCGTTCGGCGACGATCGACAGGGCCAAGCGCATCCGTGCGCGTCTGAACCTCAAGCCGATCGGGTTCGAGCATATCGTCGCTGTTGGCGAACAGCATCCGGAGCTCCAGCGCGAGCTCAACTGGCTTGTCAACCTCGATGCCGTCTGGGTGACTCCGGGCGGGCACCGCTACGTGTCCTGTCTCTGTGGCTATCCCGGCCGCCGGGACTTCCACCTGCACGGCGCGAGCAACGAGTGGTGCGACGGCGTATGGTTCTTCGGTCTCAGCGAGTAGCCCTAGGATCCTTGGACTCTCGGCACTTTTAAAAACGGTGTCGCGGGTCGCTCGGTCCCTTTGGCTCGTTATCGCAACACAGCGCGCACCCTCACCGGTGCGCGCGTTTCATTTTTGTGGTATGCTGTATCTCGGATAGTAAACGAAACAGTCCACGGTTACGGCTTTGGGCGGTTGAATTCTGGATGTACCAACAGGCCAGAATATCTGCACTTACGGGTTCAGATAGCGTGCCAATGGTATGTCCTAAAAATGAAGATACTCGGTACAGGATATTAGGGAAATAAAATTTCCAAATACGATTCAACTCAAAGAGTATTCAATGAGTGGTGTTCCGGGTGATATCTTGTATGTTTTATTGGGCCGTCTGGGTGAATCCGGACGGGAACCGCTACGTGTCCTATCTCTATGGCAATCCCGACAACCGGAACTTCAACCTGGACGACGCGGGCTGCGAGTGGGGCGGCAGCGTATGGTTCTTCGGTCTCAGCTAGTTTCTTCATTCTCTCGTCCTTGTGGCGGGAGTTTGCTTTTATGCTGATTCGAGTTTTTTTATCCATCCGCCGAGCATGGTGCCCGCCTCAGAAAATTTTTGCGTTAACTGCGCATATTTATTTGAATCTAGTCCTTTTGCTTCCCAAAGTATCGTTGTAAAGTATTTTAAATGATCAAGTTTTTGGTTTATTTGCGTTAGAAGAGAAAGTTTGTGTTCTCGTTTAGCATATTGAGCCGTGAGTGTCACTGCAATCAAATCTGTAAATAAATTATCTATCTTTATGCCAAGCGTGTAACGTCTTAATCTTGGCAAATTAACAAAGTAATTATGTCACAACAAATAACACTCTTTGAGTATAGTGAGAATGGGAATGTCAGTATTCCGTTGGGGGGGGGTTGCATTAGTAGCTGTAGAAGTAAAATTCAATTGGTTCATACTTATAATGATATTATTTCTATAGAAAATCTCTGCCTAGCCTGGCAGGAATTTATTATTGGAAAGAAAAAGAAAGAGGATGTTATCGTATTCAGTCGGAATCTGATGGATAATATTTTATCACTTCATGAAGATTTAGCCAATCACGTTTATTCTCACGGCTCCTACGAAAGTTTTTATATCAACGACCCCAAGCGTCGCCATATTCATAAAGCCACGGTACGAGATAGATTATTACATCACGCAGTCTATAGAATTTTATATCCATTTTTTGACCGTACGTTTATTGCCGATTCATACTCTTGTCGAAACGAAAAAGGCACGCACAAAGCCATTAACCGTTTTCGTGATTTGGCAAATAAAGTGAGTAGAAATTATACCCGTACTTGTTGGGTGCTTAAATGCGATATACGGAAATTCTTTGCTAGTATTGATCATGAAATTTTATTAAATATTTTAAACGAGTATATACCAGACAAGGATATTATTCTGCTTTTACAAAATATTATTGAGAGTTTTCATACTGTGGATATAAATTGTCATTCCCATCGAAATGGGAATCCAGACAATTGTCGACTGGATTCCCGCTGTGACGGGAATGACAAACGAGTTGGGTTGCCACTTGGTAATTTAACTTCACAGTTATTCGCAAATGTTTACATGAACAAATTTGATCAATGGGTGAAGCATAAACTTAAATCGCATTATTATGTTCGCTACGCCGATGATTTTGTATTTTTGTCTCGGGATAAATTTCGTTTAGAAGAGGCCATACCAAAAATTCAAGAATTTTTACAAACAAATCTTAAATTATCGTTACATCCAAACAAATTATTTTTGAAAACGATTGCTTCGGGCATGGACTTTCTCGGCTGGGTACATTTTTCTAATCATAACATATTGCGTCACGTCACTAAAAACAGAATGATGCGAAGAATTAAAGAACATACGACACCGGAAACATTACATTCATATCTTGGTCTGTTATCTCATGGAAATACGGAAAAAATAATCGATGATGTTATAGGAGAATATTGGTTATGGAAAGAATAAAGCGTTTATATAACAAAACCCCGCCGTTTGTAAGCGACGGGGTTGTTTTTTCTGCATTAAGCTGCGACAAGAATTGCATGTTTTAACTAACGGATCAAAGTTAGAAAACTTTCTCTGAACAAAGAAATGTTCAAGAGAAAAGAGAGAGATTTGCTTAATAAATTCGATCCGGTTGTAACATCAGTTCTTGCGCAACTTGATGAAGAAAAAGCTGCGTAAAAATTTTGTTGACACTATTTTAGTCGTGAATAATTTTCTTGTCAAGACAATTTGTTATCCCCATTTTTTTATCTATTTTTCCCTATACAGTTTTATTTATTTTAAATACCTTTTATATTTTTTAGCACTTTTATCCCCAGGTTTTAAAAAATTATTAATCCACCTTTTGTGTAACCAAAAAACTTTTATTTGTCACTTCTTTAGTAGAAGTGACCAAGAATCGCTCACGGTGGAAACTATCGGATAATTTATGGCTCATTGTCGCTTCCGCCCTAAACTCGCCTCGACTCAAACATAGGGCGGATTCCGCCAAGGAACCGCTCCAATTCACCTATAAATTGCACCGCTAGTTTCCAAAGTTCGCCCGAACCGTATAGTGGTTGTGCGTTTGAATTGATTAAATAAAAAAGCCACCACAGCAATTATGTTCCAAAATATTTAGAATGTAATTGTTGTGGTGGTGACTTTTTATTTTCACCACCCCTTAGTTAGTAAGGTGGTGAGTGGGTGATGTTACTTGTTCACCTTCACCGGCTTGTTGCGGTCTTTGCAATCGACCCACACAACGGTAGTAGCCATACCGGGCTTAGGCTTCAGTCCGAGCCAGTTGCCATTCCACTCGCGCACTTCATACCCAGTGTTGGGTTCAAGAGGAATTCTTGCTTGAGCAGAAGCTGTGTATGCTTCCCACTCCTTATTCGGGTAGACAATATCCCTAGGCTTTAGTTCGTGCGTAGCCTTTGTAGTTGTTTGAATCTTGTTGGTTTTTACTGATTTACTCATTGCCCAAACTCCTTTGAGGAGTTAATTAACATAAAGAAATGGTTTTGTAAATAGTTCTATATATTTTAATTGCAAAAGGTGGAGAATATATCATTGACTTTTCATATAGAAAATGTTAATGTGCTCAATCCTTTGCAAAACAACAGGAGGCAAGGAGCATGCATGAAGGAAGGTGGACCCATGCGTAACAGGCCGAAGTCGGAGCAGGTCAAGATTTTTTTTAGTCATGACGCTCGCAACCCTGAGAAGCTGGAGAAGGAAGTTAATCAATGGTTGACAGAGCGCGAAGGAGGAATAAATATTGTTGAGCGGACTGTGTCTTTTGACAGGCATGATGGGACATCTATGGTGATAACCATCTGGTATCGAGAGAAGGAGTAGGTTCGTTGTTCAAGGCCTGGAGTGCAAAATTGCGCTTCAGGCTCATTATTTTTATACAAAGTGAGGGAGGTGAAAGCCTGCTTTAACCTCCGAGCATGTATGGAAAATACCTTAGTATTTTATAGCAAAAGTGCATAATCTGTGGATAAACCCTAGTTAAATTTGTTTGGGGGTACTCCTTATATCGATATTTTATCTAAAATTAGCTAAAACACCCCTTTTTCTTGACAAACTTCAAAATTCACTAAGTTCTTGACAATGCTTTATATTTAGCGTAATATGTAAATACTTAACACTTCTGTGGAGAGAGAAAACGATTTTTTGGCTTAAATTAGCGCAAATCTAGCAATCCTGGTTTCATCTGGATTGCAAAGTCGTGCAAGGAATAAAAAATTTTACATGTTGGCCTTGCTTATCTTAGCTAAACTTTAAGAAAAAAGGACAAAACGCCCTCAAGGCGCCATTTTTTGTTTGTATCCGGCTATTTAGGAAAAACCATAAAATAAATTAATAAAAATTATTTAATAATTTAAAAATAATAAGTTTTAATAAACTCCCTATGGCCATTTTTAAACGCCAAGCTCTGAAGACAACCGAACGCAAATTCTTTACCAATGTTCGCGATGCGATGCCGGTACCAGATCTGATTGATGTGCAAAAAAGTTCGTACGATTGGTTTTTAAAATTCGGAATCAAAGATTTGTTTGAAGAAGTTTCTCCAATGACCGATTTTACCGGAAGAGACTTGGAGCTATATTTAGAAAATTATTATTTAGACGATCCAAAATTTGACGAAGTTGTTTGTCGAGAAAGAAATTTAACTTTTGAAGCCCCTCTTCGCGTTACTGCCAGATTGCTAAACAAACGCACCAATCAATCCAAATCTCAAGAAATTTATTTAGGTGATATTCCGCTAATGACACAGCGCGGAACTTTTATCGTAAACGGAATTGAACGTGTAGTTGTTTCTCAGCTTATCCGTTCTGCCGGTGCATTCTTTACTGCCGAAAATATTCGCGGTCGCAGATATTACGGTGCAAAAATTATTCCAAATCGTGGTGCTTGGATAGAAATCGAAACCGACATGAACAATGTGGTTTGGATCAAAGTAGATCGCAAACGTAAAATGGCCGCTACTTCTTTGTTGCGCGCTTTTGGTATTGAATCAGACGAAAAAATAATGGGTTCATTTAAAGATGTAAACAATCATCCAAGCGTAGATTATATCGACGCTACAATCAAAAAAGATGTAGCCAAAACACAAGAAGAAGGTTTAATCGAAGTATACAAAAGAATTCGTCCGGGAGATTTGGCTACTGCCGACAATGCCAAGAGTTTAATTTTTGCCATGTTCTTCAACTTTGATCGTTATGATTTGGGAAGAGTTGGTGTTTATAAATTCAATACCAAATTTGATTTGGGATACAAAAATGAAGATTACGACAAAAAAGAAAATAGAGTTTTGTCTCCAGAAAAATTATTGGCAGTTTTAAAAGAAGTTATTCGTTTAAATGTTACTCAAGAAGAACCAGATGATATCGATCACTTGGGTAATCGCCGTATTCGCGCTGTTGGTGAGCTTGCTCAAAACAGATTCCGCGTTGGTTTGGCTCGCATGGAGCGTATTGTAAAAGATAGAATGAGTACTCAAGAAATGGAAGCTCTATCTCCAAACAAACTTATCAATGCTAGACCAGTTATTTCTGCAATCCGAGAATTCTTCATGAGTTCTCAACTTTCTCAGTTCATGGATCAGACCAATCCACTTTCTGAATTAGAACACAAACGCCGTGTAAGTGCTTTGGGTCCAGGAGGTTTGTCTAGAGATAGAGCTGGCTTCGAAGTTCGCGATGTGCACACTACTCACTATGGCCGTATTTGTCCGATTGCTACTCCAGAAGGACCGAACATTGGTTTGGTAAACCACCTTTCCAGTTTTGCGCGCGTAAACGAGTTTGGGTTTATCGAAACTCCTTACCGCAAAGTTCTAAAAGAAGTTCCTAATGAGCCTCAATTTACTGAGGGTGAAATTTTGTTAGATGAAGTTGAGGGTGTAAAAGAAGGAACAAAAATTACCAAAGATATTGCTACTAAATTAGCAAAATCAAAATTAAAAACAATTCCTGTTCGCTCTCGCGTAACCAACGAAATTATTTACTTAAACGCTTTCAAAGAAGAAAAAGTAAATACCGCTGCCGCTACTACCAAAGTAGACGAGAACGGATATTTCTTGGAAGAATTTGTGCCAACTCGTATTCGCGGTAACCCTGGTGTAGGTAGAACAAAAGATTTGGACTACATCGACGTTGCTTCCAATCAAATTATTTCTATTGCTACTTCCTGTGTTCCTTTCTTGGAACATGACGATGCTACTCGCGCACTGATGGGTACAAACATGCAAAGACAGGCTGTTCCATGTATTCGTCCACAACAGCCGCTTGTTGGTACTGGTATAGAACAAAGTGCTGCTTACTATTCTGGATATGTTATACTTTCTGAAGTAGACGGTGAAGTTACCGAAGTAGACGGTAACCATATTGTGGTAACAGATAAAAAAGATGTTAAACATACTTATTATTTAAGTAAATTTATACGCTCCAACCACTCTACCTGCGTTAACCAAACTCCAATTGTAAAATTGGGAGAAAAAGTTAAAAAAGGCCAAGGCATGACCGATGGTCCTGGTATCAAAGATGGAGAATTATCTTTGGGACAAAACATGTTGGTAGCCTATATGGTATGGGATGGCTACAACTACGAAGATGCGATTGTTGTTAATGAGCGCGTAGTACAAAGAGATAATTTCACTTCTATTCATATAGAAGATTACACAATCGATGTTCGCGAAACCAAACTTGGTCCGGAAATAATTACTTCCGATATTCCAAATGTTAGTGAAGAAAAATTAAAGAATTTGGACAGTGAAGGTATCGTTCGCATTGGTGCCGAAGCAAAATCTGGCGACATCTTGGTAGGTAAAATCACTCCAAAAGGTGAAACAGAACTTTCTGCTGAAGAAAGATTGCTCCGCGCTATCTTTGGTGAAAAAGCTCGCGACGTACGCGATTCTTCTCTATATTTAGAACATGGTGAACATGGTCGTGTGACTGGTATCAAAGTTTTCTCTACCGAAAACGGTGACAAGTTGCAGCCAGGTGTGATCAAACAGGTTCAAGTAAGAGTAGCCGACATGAGAAAAATTCAGGTTGGTGACAAGATGGCCGGTCGTCACGGTAACAAAGGTGTTATCTCCAAAGTAGTTCCTGCCGAAGATATGCCTTTCTTGGAAGATGGTACTCCAGTAGATATTATTCTTTCTCCACTTGGTGTTATCTCTCGTATGAACTTGGGTCAATTGCTAGAAACTCACTTGGGCCTAGCTGCCAATGCTTTGGGTTACAAAGTAGCTACTCCGGTTTTAAATGGTATTAATGAAGCTCAAATTAAAGAAGAATTAAAGAAAGCTGGTCTGCCAGAAAGCGGACAAGTTACTCTTTGTGATGGCCGTACCGGTGAACCTTATGACCACAAAGTAACTGTTGGTTATAACTACATGTTGAAACTTAACCACATGGTTGAAGATAAAATTCACCAAAGATCCACTGGTCCTTATAGTTTGATTACCCAACAGCCTTTGGGTGGTAAAGCTCAATTCGGTGGTCAGAGATTCGGTGAAATGGAAGTTTGGGCGCTGGAAGCTTATGGTGCCGCTCACACTTTGCAAGAAATCTTGACTATCAAATCCGACGATGTCCCAGGACGCTCCAAAGCTTACGAAGCTATTATTAAGGGTGAGCCGATTAGCAGAGTAAACTTGCCAGAATCATTTAATGTTTTGGTAAGAGAATTAAAGGGCTTGGGCTTGGATGTAGAATTGCTCAAGAAATCCGAATCCGGTGAATATAGACCAATGGAAGAAGTAAAATCTCAACAAGAAAAAGATGCAAGGTCGGCGATAGAAGGAAAAGTCGAAGTCGAAAGTGGGAAACATTCTGATAAATAAATAATCTCTTCTATTTTATAATCATATGAATGATAATATTTTCCCAGCCGACTTTGATGCCATTCGCCTCAAACTCGCATCTCCAGAAGTCATCAAAGGATGGTCTTATGGTGAAGTAAATAAACCGGAAACTATCAACTACCGCACTCAGAAACCAGAAAAAGGCGGCTTGTTTGCCGAAGAAATTTTTGGACCAGTAAAGGACTGGGAATGTTTCTGTGGTAAGTATAAAAAAATCCGTTACAAAGGAATCGTTTGTGATAAATGTGGAGTAGAAGTTACTCACTCTTCCGTTCGCCGTGAACGCATGGGTCATATCGAACTTTCTACTGCTGTAGCTCACATCTGGTTCTTGCGATCTGTGCCTTCCAAGATTGGTTTGGTTCTAGATTTGTCCGCTCAATCTTTGGAAAAAGTTATTTACTTTGCTTCTTTTGTTATTACTCATGTAAACGAAGAAGAAAAGAAAAAGACTTCCGAATTATTGCGCCAAGAATATAAATCCAAGAAAAAACAAATTGAAAAAGAAGGTCAAGATCAAATCAAGAGCGCTAATGACAAAAAACTAGGCGCCAAAGATTTGGAAAAAATCCAAGAAGAAACAGAAAGAAAACACAAAGCTTTGGACGAAGATTTCCAACAAGCCGACAAAGAATTAAAAGAATTGCAAGTAATGAAGATTGTTTCTGAAAATAAATATCAGGAATTATCTCTTCGCTACGGTCATTTGTTCGAAGCCTCTATTGGTGCCGAAGGTATCCGCAATTTGCTTTCTCGCATTAACATGGAAGATACTGTTAAGAAATTAGAAGAGGAACAATCCAAAGCCAAAGGTTCTAAATTAGAACGCATAATTCGCCGCAAGAAAGTTCTAAAGAGCTTCTTCTTAAACAACATTCGTCCTGAATGGATGGTAATGCAAGCTATTCCAGTTATACCTCCAGATTTACGCCCAATGGTTGCTCTTGATGGCGGACGTTTTGCTACTTCAGATTTAAATGATTTATACCGACGCGTAATTAACCGCAACAACCGTTTGCGCAGACTATTGGAATTAGACGCTCCAGAAGTTATTTGCCGCAATGAAAAACGCATGTTGCAAGAAGCTGTAGATGCTTTGATTGATAACAATGCTCGTCAAGCAAAAACAGTTACTGCTTCTACTGGACAAAAGAGACAGTTGCGATCTTTGGCAGATATCTTGAAAGGTAAACAAGGACGCTTTCGTCAAAACTTGCTTGGTAAACGCGTAGACTACTCCGGTCGTTCGGTTATCGTTGTAGGTCCAAACCTAAACATTGATGAATGTGGTTTGCCAAAACGCATGGCTTTGGAACTTTTCAAACCATTTATAATGAGTGAAGTAATCAAGCGTGAACTTGCTCACAATGTACGCAGTGCTTCCAAATATATAGAAGCCGAACACGACGAAGTTTGGGATATTTTAGAAGACCTAACTACCAAAACTCGCGTACTCTTGAACCGTGCTCCTACTTTGCACCGTTTGGGTATCCAAGCTTTCCACCCAAGATTGATAGAAGGTAAGGCTATTCAGTTGCACCCATTGGTATGTACAGCTTTTAACGCCGACTTCGATGGTGACCAGATGGCTGTTCACTTACCTCTTACTGCCGAAGCTCGTTGGGAAGCAGACAACCTAATGGCTGCAGAAAAAAATATCTTGAAGCCTGCTACTGGTAGTCCGGTAATTACTCCTAAACAGGATATTGCTCTTGGTTGTTATTACTTAACTCGCTACGAAACAGATGATACCGCTGAAGTAACAAAGTATTTCAGTTCTGAGCAAGAAGCTATTTTGGCTTATCGTTCCAGAGTTATTGCTTTGCAAGAAAGAATTAAAGTTCGTTTTACAGACATGAGTCGTTTTGTGGAAGGAACTAACCCAAGAATCGAAACTTCAGTTGGTAGAATATTATTTAATAAAATTTTGCCACCACAACTTCCATACTTTAACGACACTGTAACTGCCAAGAAATCAGGCCAAATTATTCGTTTGTGTTTGGAATTAACTAACGATCAACAGCAAGTAGCTTTCTTCTTAGATGAATTAAAGAACTTGGGTTATCGTTATGTTACTAAATCCGGATACTCTTTGGGTATGGACGACTTCCCAGCTATCGTTGAAAAACCTGCCATGTTGGCTGAGTCCGATAAGTTGGTAGCACAAGTAGAAGAACAATATCAAGAAGGTTTGCTTACTCAGTCCGAACGTCATATAAAGATTTTGGAAATCTGGGCAGGCACCAAAGAAAGAATCGTTGCTAACAACCAACAAACACTTCGTAAAGATGGTCCGGTATTTGCCATGATCGACTCTGGTGCTCGTGGTAGTTGGGGTCAACTTGGTCAGGTTATCGGTATGAAAGGTTTGGTGGCCTCTCCATCTGGAGACACCATCGAATTGCCGGTAAAAGGCAACTTCAAAGAAGGTTTCGAAGTGCTTGAATTCTTTATCTCCTCTCACGGTACCAGAAAAGGTTTGACCGATACTGCGCTTCGTACTGCCAACGCTGGTTATTTAACCCGTCGTTTGGTAGATGTATCACAAGACGTAATCGTCTTTGAAGATGATTGTGGTGATACAACCGGTGAAGTATTTACAGCTGCTCAGTCCAAAGAAATGGGTGAAAAATTATCAGAACGTGTTTGGGGACGTTATGTTCTTGAAACAGTTAAAGCTGGTAATAAAGTGTTGGTAAAAGAAGGTGAGCCAATTGATGATAAAATTGCTCGTGAAATTGATGAGCATAAGATTGAATCCGTACGTGTTCACAGTATCTTGCAATGCCGCATGCAAAAAGGTGTTTGCCGCAAATGTTATGGCTTTGATTTATCCAAGAACAAACCGGTAGAATTCGGCGTAGCAGTAGGTATTATTGCGGCGCAGTCTATCGGCGAACCGGGTACACAGCTTACCATGAGAACCTTCCACACTGGTGGTGTGGCTGGTGGCGACGATATCACTCAAGGTTTGCCTCGCGTAGACGAATTATTTGAAGCTCGTGCTCCAAAGAAACAAGCTATGCTTGCCGAAGTATCTGGTGAAATTGAAATAGAAAAAGCTGATGGAAAAATTATTACTTCTGCTAGCGGTAAAAAAGTATTTGAAGGTCGCCGTGGACAAGAAATAATTCATATCCACTTCTCTGGTGTAGATGAAATGAAGATCAAGACCAAATCCGAAGATGAAATAATGGTAAAAGATGGAGAATCCGTACAAAAAGACCAAGTAATTTTGGTTCGCGGATCATCCGGAGAAGAAGTTCTGGCCAAATATCCAAGTACAGTAAAGATCGAAAAGAATATCCTTACTCTTACTTACGAAGGCCCACACGTACGCGAATATATTGTACCGCTAGGGTACAAAGTGCTCGCTAAGACTGGAGATAAGGTAGAAAAAGGTGATGTTCTAACAGATGGTAGCTTAAATCCTCATCAACTCTTTGAACTTAAAGGCAGAGAAGCGGTGCAGAGATATATCTTGCAAGAAGTACAGAACATTTACTCTTCTCAAGGTCAGAAAGTTAACGACAAGCACGTAGAACTTATTATCCGCCAAATGTTTAGCCGTGTGTATATAGAAGATGCCGGCGAAACCGATTTGTTGCCAGGTGAAGTGGTAGAAAAATCCCAAATGGATGTTTCCAACCGCCAAGCCAAAAAAGATGGCACCAAACCAGCCATTGGCCGAGAAATGTTCTTGGGTATTTCCAAGGTTGCTCTCTCAACCCAAAGCTTCTTGTCTGCTGCTTCCTTCCAAGAAACTGCCAAAGTTCTTATCAACACTTCTATCACTGGTAAGATCGATTACTTGGATGGTCTCAAAGAAAACGTTATTATCGGCAGACTCATTCCAGCCGGAACTGGGTTTAAACAATAGCTGCACAATGATGTAAATATATATTAAATAATATAAATAAAAAGGATCGGGGAACAACCTCGATCTTTTTTATTTCTGTTGTTATCAGATAATGTTTGTGATAGGATTGACAAATTCGCTAAAATATAGTAGTGTCTCCCTACAATTCCCATAAGGAGATAGTATGAGGATCCCGCTGTGGTTCGTCCTATTGGTAGTAATAGTAGTCCTAGCGCGGTTTGCGGTGCGTGAGTTTCGCAGGGTTCGTTGGGCGCATCGCGTGCTCGGCATTGATTTCTCCAAGATGAGTAGTTTCAAAGACATGCGCGAACACTATGAGCTAAAATATGGGGAGGCAACGTGGCTTATTAAGCTGCGTGTGGTTGCCTTTCTCAGGCAGCAGGAAGATGTTAAATTGCAAGAAGTTGCTGAGCATCTATTCCAGGCGGATGAGTATGTTATGTGTGTGAGGGGAGCAACCTTGCATATCAAACTAGAACATCCACCGGTCATACTTTATCTCCTGTACATACCACCACGTTTGCTCGATGATTTGGATAGATTAGATCGAGCGGGGGATATTCTCCATGTGGGTTAGACAGGTGCGAGGGCGTAACGAGCCCTCTTTTTATTTTTATAAAAATTTATTTAATAATATTAATCGATAGTGTAGAATCTTAAACGATAAAAAAGACCCGGAAATCAGGGTCTTTTTTAGTTGATTTTTTGCTAGGATTACATTAGAATGTAGGCATATGAAAGCCAAGATTCTAATTGTTTTATCTATAATTTTGTCTATTTTATTGGTCGGTTTTTATTTAAAACCAGCCTTTCAGGAGGTGTCTGATTTGGCGCCAAAACTAGTGCCAATGGGGCCAATAAAAGCAAAGGAAATAGTAGAGCCAGTTGTTGCAGAGACCAAAAAAGAAGTTAGCATCCAATTTTTTGGCGATATTATGCTAGACCGCAGCGTGGCCAAAGTTATGGGCAGCGAAGGTTTGGATTATATTTTTGCCAAAGACAAGGGTATTTTTGTAGATACAAATCTTACGATAGCCAATTTAGAAGGGCCTTTTGCGCCAACTCGTATTCAAACTTCAAAGACAATCGCTTTTCGTTTTGACCCAAAATTAGCGGCACAGTTAAAGTCGTATGGTTTTGATGCGTTTAGTATGGCCAATAACCATGGTATGGATATGGGAAAGAAAAACGTTGATTTTACTAGAAGTGTTTTATTAGAAAATAGTTTGGGATATTTTGGAGATGAGTATAATACAGGCCCGCAATATACATATACAGTAGGCGAAGAGCGCGGGTTGTCATTTAAGGTTGCTTTTGTCGGTTTAAATTATACAGAAGGTGCGTTGGACATTAAACAGATAAAACAAGTAATAGATAATGCCAAATCACAAGCGAAATTTGTAATAGTTAATATCCATTGGGGTGAGGAATACAAACGTATTTCCAATATAAAACAGCGAAACATGGCGCACCAGCTTGTAGATATAGGTGTAGATGCAATTATTGGTCACCATCCGCATGTAATACAAGAAGTAGAGGTATACAAGGGCAAATACATCTTTTATTCTTTGGGAAATTTTATTTTTGATCAGTATTTTTCTGCAGAAACTCAAGAAGGCGCAAGTGTAGTTATGGATCTTCAAGAAGATGGTACTGTAGGAGCTCAGATTTTTCCATTTTTTTCCAAAAAATCACAAGTAGAGCGTATGGTTGGAGACCAAAAACAGGAATTTTTTGATTGGCTTCAGAAAAATAGTCGTTTGGAAGATAAAAAATTTGAAAGTTTAATTTTTTTGGAAAAAAATGTGTAAAAAACCACTTTTCCCCATTGATTTTTTTCGAAAAATGTGATATAATTATTTTATAATATGAGCGGTCATTCAAAATGGCACAACATCCAAGGCAGAAAAGGAAAACAGGATGCGTTGCGTAGCGGACAGTTTACAAAAGTGTCCAAGCTAATAACAATTGCTGCAAAAAGTGGGGGAGACCCGGCTAGTAATTTTTCTTTGCGTATTGCAATAGAGAAAGCCAAAGCCGTGGGTATGCCCAAAGACAATGTAGAAAGAGCAATCAAGCGTGGCACCGGCGAATTAGCCGGAGAGCAGATAGAAGAAGTGCTTTACGAAGGCTATGGCCCGGGAGGAGTAGCAGTTCTCGTAAAATGCCTTACAGACAACAAAAACAGAGCTGTTTCCGAAGTAAAACATATATTTTCTACAAATGGCGGGAGTATGTCCGGTGCTGGGAGTGTATTATGGATGTTTGGCCAATTTGGAGTAATTGCAATAAATAAAGATAATTTAGAGGATAAAAAAATAAACAAAGATGATTTCGACCTAAAAATGATAGAAATGGGCGCAGAAGATATAATAACCGAAGAAAAGGAAGTAGAAATAAGAACAAAAATAGACAATTTTCAAAAAGTACTAACAGGTTTAAAAGAAATGGGTTTGGAGCCTATAGAATCCAGTTTACAATGGATAGCCAAAGATAGTGTGGCTGTAAGCGAAGAAGTAGGCGAAAAACTGCAAAGTTTATTTGCAGATTTAGAAGAAAACGACGACGTAGATGACTACTTTACCAACGCGCAGTAGAAGAATTGTATGTACAAAGAGATAATACTAGGAATTGATCCTGGTTTTGGTAGAGTCGGCTATGGTATAATAACCAAAGATAAACAAGGTGAGTGGAGAAGTTTATGTTATGGGTGTATAGAAACTGCGCCCAAAAGCAGCTTTGTTGATAGGATAGCCGAAATACACAAAGAACTTTTACAAATTATAGCAAAATTTAAACCCACAAGAATGGCTGTAGAAGAATTATTCTTCTTTAAAAATTTAAAAACAGCTATAGAAGTAGGTCAAGCCAGAGGTGTGATACTTCTGACTGGGGTAGAGAGCAAACTTCCTATAGACGAGTTTACTCCTCTACAGGTTAAGCAGGCTGTAACCGGTTATGGTAGAGCCGAAAAAGGCCAAATGCAAAAAATAGTAGCTACCATTCTAGGAATAAAAGAAAAAATAAAATCCGACGATGCGGCAGACGCGCTGGCAGTAGCCCTTTGCGCCGGGCAAAGTTTATGGATAAAGAAAATTAAACTCTAACCTTATTAATTCATAGCACACCTTCGTATGAGTACAAAAAACATGAAAAAACCGTTGGTTTTTTCCGCGTTAGTGGCAGTCTTTGGCTTGGTGATTTATTCATCGTTTTTGCTTGTGGCCAAAGCTGACGTTCCAAACAATTTGGTAGAGGACTCTGGTTTTGAAACCAGCATGTCAAATTTTGAAACAAATCAAGATGGAACTTCTTTGTCCGTTACTTCTATCAACCCAATAAACGGCTCCAGAAGCTTGGTGGTTGGTACAACAGGTTACGGAGATAGTGTGCTATGGCAAGGTAAAGATTTCTCTACCGCTGCTGTTAAACGATCTTCTCAATTTACCGGTTCGGTGCGCGTGCGCTCTACCGTTGCTTCTGCTTCCAAAATTTCCTTTTGTGGTTTGGTAGAATATGTTTCTGGGGAAGGTTTAAGTGAATGTAAAGAAGTAACTGGAACAGTTGGAGATAAAGGTACTATTTCTTTGTCCTTTGCTCTAGACAGTTCCAGAGATTTAGAAAGAGTACGTGTAGGTATCTTCCAAGAAGGCAGCGCAGCTCTACGAGAAGTATTGGTTGATGATGTAACAGTTGTTTTAGCTGGTATCTCTCCTACAACAGCCCCAGCCCCAACTCCAGTAACTGGCGTTTGTGGTTCGGCAAATGGTACTACCGTTGCTTCTGTACCAACCGCCGGTCTTTGTGCCTCTGGTACAGCTAGTACTGTATCTGGTTCTGGTCCTTGGGCTTGGACTTGTGCAGGATCAAACGGTGGCGGATCTGCCAGCTGCAGTGCAAATTTAACTCAGACTCAAGTAACAAGTCATCTTCTTTCCGCTTCAGTTTCTGGAAGCGGTACAATTACTTCCGTTCCTAGTGGAATTTCTTGCGGTAGCGCATGTTCCGCCAATTTTACCAGTGGTACATCTGTAACTCTTACAGCTACACCAGCAGCTGGTCAAACTTTTGGAGGTTGGAATGGTGCATGTAGTGGCACTGGCAGCTGTGTAATTTCAATGACTTCTGCCCTTAGTGTTAGCGCATCTTTTAGCGCCATCTCTTCCCCAACCCCAGTAAACGCTGTTTGTGGTTCTGCAAACGGTACAACAGTTTCTACTATCCCAACTTCTAATTTATGTTCTTCTGGTACAGCTAGTACTGTAGCTGGTTCTGGTCCTTGGACTTGGACTTGTGCTGGATCAAACGGTGGTACAAATGCAAGTTGTAGCGCTCAAAGAACATCTACAGTTACTCCTGTAAATGGAGTCTGTGGTTCTGCAAACGGTACAACAGTTTCTACTATCCCAACTTCTAATTTATGTTCTTCTGGTACAGCTAGTACTGTAGCTGGTTCTGGTCCTTGGACTTGGACTTGTGCTGGATCAAACGGTGGTACAACTGGTAGTTGTAGCGCTCAAAAAACTGCAGCTCCTGTATCAAGTGCAAACAATCTAATTGAGGACTCTGGTTTTGAAACCAGCATGTCAAATTTTGAAACAAATCAAGCTGGAACTTCTTTGGCTATCACAACCGTAAGCCCAATTAACGGCTCCAGAAGTTTGGTAGTCGGTACAACAGGTTACGGAGACAGTGTGCTATGGGAAGGTAAATATTTTTCTAACTTATCTGTTAAACGATCTTCTCAATTTACCGGTTCGGTGCGCGTGCGCTCTACCGTTGCTTCTGCTTCCAAAATCGCCTTTTGTGCAATGATAGAATATGCAACCGGAGGAGATGAAAGAAACTGTAAAGAAGTAGCCGGAACAGTTGGAGACAAAGGTACTATTTCTTTTTCATTACCTCTCGATAATACTAGAGATTTGGACAGAGTACGCGTAGGTATTTTCCAAGAAGGTGGCGCAGCATTACGAGGTGTGTTAATTGATGATGTAATTGTTGTGTTGGCCGGTATTTCTCCTACAACAGCTCCTTCCCCAACTCCAGTAAACGCTGTTTGTGGTTCTGCAAACGGTACAACAGTTTCTACTATCCCAACTTCTAATTTATGTTCTTCTGGTACAGCTAGTACTGTAGCTGGTTCTGGTCCTTGGACTTGGACTTGTGCTGGATCAAACGGTGGTACAAATGCAAGTTGTAGCGCTCAAAGAACATCTACAGTTACTCCTGTAAATGGAGTCTGTGGTTCTGCAAACGGTACAACAGTTTCTACTATCCCAACTTCTAATTTATGTTCTTCTGGTACAGCTAGTACTGTAGCTGGTTCTGGTCCTTGGACTTGGACTTGTGCTGGATCAAACGGTGGTACAACTGGTAGTTGTAGTGCTCAACGTTCTATAACCGCTCCACCATCTGTTAAATTTACAATTGGTCAACGCGTTCAAACAACTGCCGGCCTAAATGTTCGATCTACAGCCAATACAGCTGGAACTCTTCTTGGCACTCAAAGTGCAGGAGCTCTAGGAACAGTAACAGCCGGACCTACAGCGCAGGGTGGCTTTAACTGGTGGCAAGTAAATTATGATTCTGGAGCAGATGGTTATTCTGTAGAAAATTATCTAACAGCCTATTCGTCAGCCCCAACTCCTACCCCAACACCAATTCCAGGCGGTACAATGACTTTCCCAGCATTTAATTTAAATGATCCTGCAGATGCTCCACTTATTAAATTTGCAGAAACTTGGGCAAGAAATTGGAATTTTGAAGGACATACAGTAGACCCTAACTTTAGTGGAAATAGCGGAAATTGGAATTATACAGAAACAACATACGAACCTTGGTTATTTGATAGAGCTTCTGTTGGTTTTTATTTATATAAACGCACCACAGACCCTACACAAAAATCCAGATGGTACCAACAATTCCTATCCGACTTTGCTTACTATAGAAATCATATAGATTCCGCCGGTATCTTTACTCCAAAAGGATATGGAGATACAAAATATAGCTATATTACACCGTTCCTTCTTTATGAAAAAGAAACCGGTGATGCTCAATATCGTCCGATTGCACAAAGAATTTATAATGCATGGTTGAGTGATTTTAGTAGCACCTATTCACCTAATGGAAACGATCTTTGGACAGAACGTGAAATTGGTTTGGCTTTAGAAGCGGCAGTATCTTGGTACGAATTAACTGGCGACACTGGCGCTCTTTCTCGCGCCAATGCTTTGGTAGCTCAATGGACTGTTGTAGCCAACGCAGGTGGAGGTGTACCTCTTACTACAGTAGATCGTCATGAAGGTGGTGGAGGATCCCAACTTATTACAAGTCCTTGGATGAGTGGATTATACTTCCAAGCTGCTCGTAGACTTTATGCTCTAACTGGTAATACAGAAGTATTGCAACAAGTAACTCGCTACGCAGATTGGATGGAACAATACGCTTACTTTGATGCAGGCATTGTAGACGATCCATATGCCGGTATAACTGCTGCATATTATTTGGTTGGTCCTACAGGTCCTTATACTCCGGAAACTCCAAGCCCAGGTGATTTAGATCATTGTTTGGATGTTTCAGGCATAGTATCATTTGCAATTAGCGCCAAACAACTTCTTGGTCAATCTGCTACAGCACTTAGCGCTCGTCATGCTCAATTGCGAACCTGTGCAGTATATGCATTTAATGATGCAACTCGAACAACAATCACTCTTCCTAAATATCGTGTAAATCCTCCTCGCAAGTTTAATTGGTGGATGCGTTCCACTCTTGGATATAACGGTCCAACAAGCCCTACCACCCCTCCACCAACTAATTTAGTAAATGGAGTTTGTGGTTCTGCAAACGGCACCACTGTTGCTTCTGCCCCAACTGCAAATCTTTGTAGTGCAGGCACAGCAAGTTCTGTGATTGGAACTGGTCCTTGGACTTGGACTTGTGCTGGATCAAACGGTGGTACAACTGCAAGTTGTAGCGCCCAAAGAACTGCTACCGCACCTACAACTTATACTCTTTCAGTTTCAGTAGGTGGAAATGGTACGATTACCTCTGTGCCTACCGGAATTTCTTGTGGTGCAACTTGTTTCAACAATTTTGCTAGTGGATCATCTGTTACTTTAAGTGCTGCCGCAGCACCTGGAAATACTTTTGTTGGTTGGAATGGTGGCTTATGTAGTGGAACTGGTACCTGTGTGGTATCAATGACTGCTGCTAGAAGTGTGGGTGCCACATTTGCAACCAACATTACTGGAACTTCTGTAAGACCACTTGCTACTTCACATCCTCGCGTTCTTATAAATGATGCGGCTACATTCTCTAGATTACAAGCTGCTCTTGCTGCAAATTCTCCTGGCGCATCTCGTTTTAGAACAATGGTAAATAACGAACTTGCTAACCCAGGAACAAACTATGCGTTTGCAAATTGGGGAGCCGCTCTTATGTATCGTTTAACCGGCAGTGCAAGCTATGGTGTGTTTGCTGTAAGCAAAATAGATGCTTTCGTAGATGCGGAAATGGCTAGAATAAATGCAGGTCAACGTCCTATAGTGGCTGGCGATAGTTATTTAGAAATCGGAGATTTAGTAGGCGATGTAGCACTTGTTTATGACTGGGCTTACGATTTACTTACTCCAACCCAAAGAACTAAATGGATTAACTACATGAACATGTCCCTTAATAATTTATGGGGAAATCCAGAGAGTGCAAGTTGGGGCGGTGTTTCATATCCTTGGTCAGGTTGGTCATTAAATGATCCATACAACAACTATTTCTATTCCTTCATAGAAGCCACCATGTTTACAGGTTTGGCTACCTACGAAGAAAATCCTCAAGCTCAACAATGGTTAAATAAATTCTATAATGAAAAAGTTACTGCTCAATTATTACCAGCGATGAACACTATTCCTGGTGGTGGTTCTCGCGAAGGAACTGGTTACGGTACAGCTTTGGCACGCTTGTTTAAACTATATTTCTGGTGGGATAAATCTACTGGTATAAGTATTGCCAACCAAACTCCTCATACACTTGGTTCTATGTTCTGGTTTGCGCATTCTGTAGTACCATCACTTGATAAGTTAGTTCCAACTGGTGATCACTCACGTGATTCTACAGCAGAGTTCTATGACTATCACCGTGATTTATTGCAGAACTTGATTTCTCTATATCCAAACGAAGTTGTATCCGGAGCTGTTAAACAACTTCTCGCATCATCCAATGTTCCTCAGATACAGTATAGTGCCAGATATTGGTCAGACTTTATCAATGAATGGCCAGGTATTGCGCTCCGACCTTTGTCTGCGCTTAATACCACATATTTTGGTACTGGTACCGGAAACTTCTACTCTCGTTCTTCTTGGAACACCAATGCGATTATGGTTCATATGATGGCTGGGCCTTATAACCAAAGCCATGCTCACAGAGATCAAGGTTCGTTCTTGCTCAATGCAGGTGGAACTTGGTTGTTTGATGATGCTAACCGCCGCTCTTCTAGTGGTATCGAGTTAGACGAAGAAATGCACAATTTGGTACGCTTTAGTAATGGTGGTACAACTGTAAGACAGGTAGAAGGAGCTCCTGAATCTCAGATACTAGCATTGTCTGATGGCACTTTATTCTCTTACGAATTGGCCAGCACAAGAGAAATATATAATGGTAAACCGGAAGTAGTAAGATCTGAACGAGAGTTCTTATTTATCAAAGCCGGTGCAGTAATAACATTTGATAGAGCTATTGCAAATTCCACAAATATATCTAGAATTTATCAATTGCAATTGTCTGCAGCACCTACCATTTCTGGTAACAGACTTACCTTTGTACAAGGTACTCACCGAGCCGATGTGTGGAGAATGTCTCCAACAAATGTTCCGTGGACAACTGTTGGATTGTATGGTGGTACAAGAGCTGAAGGTGTGGATACAAATGGTTCAGGTTCGCTCTTCTTACACGTAATAGGTGTAGATAATAAAGTATCTTCAGTTGTATCTGATAATACAGCTTCCGAGACCGGCGCTCGCATTACCTTTACTGATGGTAGTGTAGCTACAGTAAGATTTAGTAATGCTGGTCATGGTGGTACTTTACAAATTGTAAGTGGTGGCACTTCTCTATATAATGGTGCTTTACCTACTGCAGTAAACACCTTCCCGTTATACCAATAATCCTTTAGTCTAGTTAAAATTTAATTTAAAAAAACCGCCCAGCCAGGGCGGTTTTTTGTTTTACCTTAGCTTAAAAAATACATTATCTTATTGACAAAAGAGCAAAAATATGATATGATAATTTCTCTTGCATAGTGCAAAGCGTGTCTGTAAAGATGCTCAGAGCCTAGTGCAAGCAAACAATTTAGACCACGAGGGGGATGCCATGATGAGAGCTTTTCTCGGTATGATCTTTTGTGTCGTCCTGGGCACTGCGGCCCTCACCATTGCTCACTCGAGCAGGCGTATCGAGGTGATCTATCGGCCCACTGTGAGTGTGCAGGTGAACAACGTTCAGGTTGTTCTACCGGCACAGCAGGCCAGCCAGTGCGACGTTGTTCCTCTGACGCGCCACTGCGACGAAGAGGGCATCGTATGCCCTAACTGGCTGCAGCCAGCGCCCTACCAGCTCGATTACAAGCCGATGCCTCTGGACATCGAATCCCGCGAGGTCTGGTGAGCGTGAACATGCTTCGGATTGCCGTCTTATACAGGACGCGCAATCCGAAAATTTCTTTTGAATACCATCCCTGATATTTAGAAGAAACAATAAAACCAGCCTAAATTTGGCTGGTTTTATTGTTTAATTGATTATTATGCCAAACCTTGCTACAATCTTTTTATGTTATTAGAAAACTTTGTTCTTATTCTTCCCAATATTCGCAGTGGCCACAACGTGGGTGCTATTTTTCGTACTGCCGATGGTGCTGGAGTAGATAAATTATATATTACCGGTTACACTCCTTGCCCACCGCATGTGCAGGTAGATAAGGTATCTTTGGGTGCAGAAAAGTGGATGCCTTGGGAATACCGTAAACAAACTGGCAGATTGCTTAAAGAATTAAAACAAATGGGGTATAATATAGTGGCACTAGAACAAACAAAGACCAGTCAAAATATATTTGATTGGAAACCTAAATTTCCTATTGCGCTTGTGTTAGGAAACGAAAAAACTGGCGTGCCAAAATCTTTGCTCAAATATTGTGATGAATCTATAGAAATACCAATGAAGGGCAAGAAAAATAGTTTAAATGTAAGTGTGGCTACAGGTGTGGCTATGTATCAAATAAGTAAGTACAACAATTAAAATGCAGTCTACCATAGAGCTTTTTCATCATCTATATAATAATTTACCCCCACTTCTTCCAGAAGAGATTATTTTTGCAATGAAAAAAGAATTGTCTGATTTGGAAAATAATTCAGACTTAACCTTGGTTGAACTAGAAGACATAATGATTAAATTTGGTTATGAAGTTTGGCCTTGGAATCAGGCTTATAAATATTTTTTAACTGCTGCTACAGATCAGTTGGGCAACCATTTTTTACTCCCTCGTATGAGTGATGGCTTAAGAGCAAAATACTTGGCCTTCCAAGAGTTCGGTGGCACTCTGGGCGATTTGCATTCTGGGCGCCCAGCTTCGTTTTTTACTTCCGAAGAAAGAGCGGAACTTTGTGAGAAGTTGGTAGATATGCGCTTACACCTAAAAGAGTATGTAAACAGATCTGTGATTGGCGAAAGCAAAAGTCAGTATTTAAACAAGGTAGAAGAATACAAAAATTTAATAGAAAAGATCAAGTTCAATTTGGAATCATTGCGTAATTTTATGGAAAAAGAAGAAGACGGTTCTGTATTGATAGGGGAAATAAATGCAAAAATAAAAAACTTTGAACACAGCCTGTGTTTGCTTGGCAGCGAGATGGACTATGAAGCGGTTTGCCAAGCCCAAGATTTTTTTGTTGGAAGAAAAGTAGAGCTAAGTCGAATGAAAGGGATAAATATCCCTATGCAAATAGACTTCTTCAACAGCTAGAAGATGATATTAGTTAAGTAGTGTAGGTTTTATAGAAGAGAATTTGGATATGGCGCTGGCCATTTCTTTTTTGTTTAGAGGTGTTTTTTCTGTAGGAGAGGCAGAGATAATATGAGAGCTGGCGGCAATTCCCCAGAGTAGAGCGGTGTCGATATTTTCTTTATAAAAACGGGCAGATAAATAACCAGAAGAAAAAGCATCGCCAGCCCCAGTTTTTGAAGTTACTTCTACAGGAAAGCTTTCGCAGTGCCAGACACCGTTTTCGTCTCCTGCCCAAGCACCTTTGTCGCTATCAGTAACGGCTACTTCCTTTGCTCCCAAGTTAAGCAGGTCGTTAATGAAAGTTTTTATGTCGCTATCTTCTAGTTTTTTACCTAGGATTGTTTCTGCTTCCTCCAAGTTTAAAATTAAAAGATTGGTGCGAGCGATAACTTCTTTTACTAGATTTACATTTTTTAATTGTTCGGAACCTGGGTTGTAAGCTAGGTTGATGTTTTGGTGTTTGTTTAAAAAAATAAGCAAGTTTTCTTGAAGGGTTTCGTAGCCTTGGCTTAGGCTGGTGTAATAAACCCAATCTATTTTTGGTAAGTCTTCATGAAAATCATAATCTCTTTTTTCGTGGTAAGATAAAATGGTTCTTTCTTGTTTAAAATTAAGCACAACAGAGTATCTGGTAGGTGTTCGGTCGTCGGTGTGTAGTAAATCGGTATTTACTTTTTGTTTTTCCAGCGCTTCTTTTACCATTTGGCCATTGGCATCATCGCCCAGGCTAGAAAAAATAGTAGTTTTTAGACCCAGACGTTGTGCACCTACAGCCACATTGGCTGCGTTACCGCCCAAAGCCTGAAAGCTGTTGGTAATGGGTATTTTACTAGCGTAATTTAGGCAGAGCTGGCAGTTTTGCTGGTTTATATCGCATTCCAAAGTGGCATTGTTTATAAAAACATGTGTATCTATAAGGGCGTCGCCGATGGTGAGTAAATTAAACATATGAAGCGCAGCGTTGTTAATTATTTATTACCTTCTATTGTGCAAACATGGTGGTGTTTACCGCGTAGGATTTCTATAAGTTCTATCCAGCTGCCCACAAATAAACCAGCCATAGCCAGTGAGAATATTAGACTGTTAATCCAAAGAGCATAAACTAGTAGACAACCGGAAGCGATAATAAATACAGCGTCTTGTTTGCGCTCTGCTTCCAAAAATACGCCATATGTAAGCAGGATTACGCCAAGAGTGGCTACCACATACATAATTATATCTAGTAGAGGCAAGGGTAAAGAGGGGAACAGATTGGCAAATGGCATAAAATTTGAATTAAGAATGATGAATTAAGAATTAAGAGGCTTGAATCGTTACTGTTTTATTTCATAATTCAAAATTCTTAATTCGTTATTCTGTTATTACTCCTTCCACATGTTAATGTACTCTATAGCAGCTAGTCCGGCAACGATTCCTTGTCCGGCGGCTATGCCGATTTGTTTGTAAGCAACGTTTGTAACATCGCCGGCCGCAAATATACCAGGTACATTTGTTCGGCATTTTTCGTCCACAATAATTTCGCCAATTTTATTTTTGGTAACATTGTCTATAAATTGTGAGTTTGGTATTTGGCCAATATGTACCATTACACCATCTACGGCTATTTCTTGTTCTTCGCCGTCGGCAGTTTTGTATTTTAAACCAGCCACTCGGCCTTCGCCGGTAATGGTCGTAGCTGTAGCTTCATAGATAATTTCTATATTTGGCAGAGATTTTACTTTTTCAATCAGGATTGCTTCGCCCTTTGGGAAGCCGCCATTTTGTTCTGGAGTATTGGCAAATTTGCTAAGTAAATATACTTTTTTGGCAATGCCGGTCATCATAAGGGCAGATTCCAAAGCTGAATTACCAGATCCCACAGTAACTGTAGTTTTGTTTTTAAATAAAGGACCATCGCAAACTGTGCAGTAGGTAATGCCTTTTTGGTATAGTTCTTTTTCGCCCGGTATTTCTAAATGGCGAGGATGAATGCCGGTAGCAATTAGGATTGCTTTGGTTTCGTACTCTCTTTTTTCGTCGTTGCCGTTTGCAGCCGTAATTACATAGTGTTTTTTTACAGGTGTAATTTTTTCTACTTTCCAGCCCTCGTCTATTTCTACTCCATAAGACTTTACATGTTCATTGAATTTTTGAGCAAGTTCGAAGCCTTGGATAGACAAAATACCTGGCCAGTTGGCCACTTCTCCGGATAGAGCTACTTCGCCACCAGTGTCTAGAGTGACAATTTTAAATTTTAGATTTCTGCGAGCGCAATATATGGCAGCGCTAGATCCTGCAGCGGCTGCACCCACAATAATTAGATCGTACATAGTATTTTATTAAATAGTAATCTCTCCAATAGCTTGGACAAGTTTTTCGTGTTCTGCTTCTACATCGTTTGTCATAACAATGGCGCTGCCTACGTATAGTTTGTCTGCGCCAGCTTCTACAACGGATTTTATGGTGCCTTCGTTTATAGCGCCGTCGGCTGCAATGGTAACTCCAGGATTTGATTGCTTAAACTCTTTTATTTTTGCGAGTACTTCTGGTACAAAAGCTGCGCCTTGCTGGCCTGGGTGCACAGTCATAAACACAATTTCATCTACTAGGTTTATGTAGGGTAAAATTTTATCTAGCCCAGTTTCTGGGTTAAGGGCTATGCCAACTTTCCAGCCGTAATTTTTTATAGTATTTATACATTCTTCTGGGTTTGCTTCTGATTCTATATGAAATACCGCGTTGGTAACATTGGCTACATCTTTCCATGTGGCTAGTTCGGCTATAGGGTTCTTTACCATTAGGTGTAGTTCAAAGTACGCTTCTGATTCTATATTGTTTAATTCTTCACGCTCTGCAAAAGATTTGTTTTGAACAAAAAGACCGTCCATTACATCTATTTGTACAGAAGAAAAATTGGTAGTGATTTTATTTATAGTTTCTTTAAATTTGTCTAAACTGTCAGTTAGGATTGCTGGGGTAATTAGAGGTAACATAACATAGATTAATTTTCTAAATCTTCAATTTTTTTGTTTCTTCTTTTAAATCTTTCATCACCGTCAAATTTTGTATCCAAGAATTTTTTGACAATTGCTTTGGCAAAATCTAGAGAAGGTGGGTTGCCTGGCAAACAGAGTATATTGGCATTGTTGTGTTTGCGTCCTAGTTCGGTGGCCAAAATATTATAGCCGATTATGGCATATGCGCCTTTTATTTTGTTGGCGGTAATGCACATGCCCTGACCAGTACCACAGATTAGAATGCCGAAATTTTCTTTGTCTGCCGCTACTTTTTTTGCTAGAGGTACAGCATAATCTGGAAAGTCATCGGTGTCATTAAAAACCTCTGGGCCAACGTCTTCTATTTCTTTATTTAGTTCAGTTTTTATATATTTTACTAGGTCTTTTTTGAGCTGAAATCCAGCATGGTCGGAGCCAATATATAACATAAAAGTTGGTTAAAAAGTAGACTTATTAAGTGTAATTATATAGCTTTTGTTTAGCGTTGACAAGGAGTGTTTTCTGTGGTATGATGAGCCGTTCGTTTACAACTGTGGTGAAGTGAGAGAAAAGTCGCTTGCGAACTTTTCCGAACGAACTGCAATTATATCTTAATACAATTTAACTTTTTAGATGGGATTTCCTATGTTGCCTGGAAAATATCCAGGCGGTTATGGGATTAACATGTGGAGGGTGCGATGGAGAAGTGTCGTTGTTGCAAGTGGACCGGCAATAAGCACGATGTGGCTTGTCCAGAGGGGATGTCGGGAATCACCAAGGTTCAGGCCCTAAAGGCCTGGGACGATGGGTACCGTCATGGTCGGGGTGGTCGTGAGGAGCCCGCCGATACCAACGCCTCCTACACCCTCGGCTACCTCAACGGAGTTGTGGCGCTGGAGGAGGTCGAGAACGGCTTCGATCCTAACAGCGATGTGTGGGATGCGCTCGACAGCCATCCGTGGGAGTAGCGCGACCGAAGTAATCCATCTAGTATGGCTCATCACCAACCTTTCACAACCTACCCCCGATTCGTCGGGGTCCAATCTAAAAAGTTAAAGAAGACCTTTTACAATTAAAGTTAACTTTTTAGGTGGGAATTCCTATAGCTGTCTGGGTAAATGCCCAGACGGTCTTATGGGACCAATAGTGGAGGATGAGGATGAAGTGCATGTATTGCCTGGATGAAATTAGCAAGTGCCAGCAGGATAACTGTCCCGACAAAGTTGCGGCCAGCCCTGCAAGGGACCACGCTATGGCCAGCTGGGGCGCGGGTAGATGCGTCGCTTTGATGGGCGAAGTGTTGTCCAAGTACAAGATGGATAATCCATACTTCGTGCGTGGGTATAACACCGGAGCCGTCAAGCGCGATGAAGACAGCTACCGACCAGTCGAGGACTATCCGGATCCGAGTTGGTGGCCCGGTTGGTAACAGTTATCCTTCATAATTTACCCTCGATTCGTCGAGGTCCTACTTAAAAAGTTAAGAAAAACAGCCCTTGAAAGAGGGTTGTTTTTTAAATTAAAAAAGCCCTCGTTTGCAATAAGCGCGCGAGAGCCTGGGCTGTTTAAGGGCACAAGAATGCTCTCGGTCCTTTATCTATTCCTTTTGGTGTCTGCGGTCGAAATAAGATTGCTATCAACCATGCCACACCAGGCGCTGATGTCGTATGGTGGTAGTGCCATTGCGGTAAATGGTTCGGTACGAACCTGCCATGGTTCCAAAGTAATGGTTCTAACTTTGTTGGTAATCGGTTCGTTGGGGGTGAAATCGTTGTCGTAGAACCGACAGTCGATAGTAATGGTGACCCTGTCTGGGGTGTAGTTTCCAATTTCGAGCCAGGCTTGGATAACGGATGTTTCCGAATCCACCTTGGCCACAATAATCTTGCGTTCGATACGGTAGTCCAATGATTCATTGGTCTGGCGGCGGTCTTCTAGCGACAGATAGTGTGGCCTCACACAGGCCGAAGCCAGAAGTAGCGCGAGCAAGATTGCGATTTGCAGGTGTTTCATGACCGTTCTCCTTTTTGTAGGAACTATTCAGGGTTGGGAAGGGGGTTTTCGCACTGTGCGAATTTTGGGTCACCGTGAACTGCATGAGTTATCAGATGGATTAGCTCATGACGATAAGCAAGGAGATTAGGGGGTAGGACCACGATGTTGGGTGGTTGGACTGCCCCGGCACAGGCACATAGATAGTCTGGATTTGGTGGTGGTTGACCACCAAAGCACAGAGAAGGGTCTATTGAGCAAGGGAATCCTTGCTGGCTAGAGCCAGGCGAAGTAAACCAGTTTGGGGCAATTTTGACCACGAAAGCTAGTCGGTCGATGGAAAGTCTCAAGCATTGTTCCAGATCCGTGGTTTCCCGATCTAGAAGGTCTAGATCTACAGCCATACCCGAATCATCTACGTCTATGCCGTCTGGGGTAGTCGTAGTGGGGCTTACTTCATAGTTGGTGATATTGGCGCACCAGCAGTTGTATGTAGGTTTGTCCAGGCAGCCAATGCACAGCAGGAGGATAGCGAAAACAAACTTTGAGCTGTTGTGGCTGGTCATGAAGCGCCCCTTGTGAAGGATCTAAAATGTACCCTACACTATTTTTGAACAGAATCAAAGCTTTTTGACTAAACCCTGTGTTTTTGGTAAAGTTATAGGAATCTGTTAGAAATAAGCATAGACAATCTCAATACAGTTTTGATGAGAATTGTTGATCAAACAGGTAGGAAATCAAATGCAAATCATCAAATTGAAGAGGCAATGGCTATTATAAATAGCCTGGGTGCGCAAGTAGATGAGTTAAAGAAGGGTTCTAAAAGTACAATCTATTTAGATTATATTAAACAACACGCCGGTACAAAAATTTTAAGCTATGTTCGTAAATCGGTAAAACCCTGATTATATGTACGATTCAAACAAAGAAGAACAAGAAATACTGGAATATTGGGATAAGAACAAGACTTTTGAAAAGTCTATTTCTAGCCGTTCCGAAAAACAACCCTATCATTTCTATGACGGGCCGCCTTTTGCTACTGGTTTGCCTCATTATGGCCACATTGTAGCATCGCTTATGAAAGACGCTGTACCACGTTTTTGGACTATGAAGGGCAAGCGAGTAGAACGAAAATGGGGTTGGGATTGCCACGGGCTTCCGGTAGAAAATATTATTGAAAAAGAATTAGATTTGGCTTCCAAAAAAGATATTGAAGATTACGGCATAGGTAAATTTAACGAGGCTTGCCGAGCTACCGTACTTAAGTATGCCACTGAATGGGAAAAGACCATTCGTCGTATGGGTCGTTGGGTAGACATGAAGAATGATTACAAAACCATGGATCCAAGCTTTATGGAAAGCGTTTGGTGGGTATTTAAACAGCTTTGGGATGGTGGCCTGATCTACAAAGATTACAAAGCAATGCATGTCTGTCCGCGCTGTTCTACTACACTTTCAAATTTTGAAGTGACTCAGGGGTATAAGGATATAAAAGATATTTCGGTGGTGGCGAAATTTAAGGTAAAAGAAATAAATCAAGCTAAAGAACTATTTTTGAATGCAAAGGGATCGATTAATATTTTGGCTTGGACTACTACGCCATGGACTTTACCGGGCAATGTATTGTTGGCGGTTAATCCAGATATTGAATACTCGGTTTTAGAATTTGAGGAGTCTTCAGGTAGAGAAAAAAATTATTATATTTGTGCTCGAGAAAAAGTATGGACAGTAGCTCATACTTTAGGATTTGGTTCTTATTTTGATAGTAAAGATTTTGAAAATTTGAGTGGTATCTATGATGGTCGCTCCATTATAAATGAAAAGGGAGATAAATTAGAATTATTTAGTATTGTGAAAGGGGCTAGATTAAAAGGTTTGGAATACGAACCGTTATTTCCATATTACAAAGATACGCCAAACGCTTTTCGTGTGGTGGCGGCCGAATTTGTTTCTACCACAGACGGTACAGGTGTAGTGCATATTGCGCCGGCTTTTGGTGAAGACGACTTTAAAGTTGGAAAAGCCGAAGGTTTGCCATTGGTGCAGCACGTATCTATGGATGGCAAATTTGTATCAGATGTTACCGATTTTGCTGGCATGGATGTAAAACCAAAAGACGATAATACAAAGGCTGATGTAGAAATTATTAAATGGCTAGCTCATAACGGTAAATTATTTAGCAAAGAAAAAATAGAACATAGCTATCCGCATTGTTGGCGTTGCGACACTCCGCTTTTGAATTATGCCACTACCAGTTGGTTTGTAAGTGTTACCAAAATAAAAGATCAATTACTAAAAAATAATCAAAAAATAAATTGGGTGCCAGAGCATATAAAGGAAGGACGCTTTGGCCAGTGGCTAGATGGCGCGCGCGATTGGGCTATTTCTCGTAGCCGTTTTTGGGGTACTCCGTTGCCAGTTTGGCAGTGTGTGGGAGAAAAATGTGACGGTACTATGGTAATAGGTTCGGTAGCTGAATTTGAAAAATTATCCGGACAAAAAATTACCGATTTACATAAACATATTATTGATGGTATAGAAATTCCTTGCGAAAAGTGCGGGGGAACAATGAAGCGCATTCCGGAAGTTTTGGATTGCTGGTTTGAATCTGGCAGTATGCCGTACGGACAAATGCATTATCCGTTTGAAAACAAAGACAAGTTTGAAGCTAGTTTTCCAGCCGAATTTATTGCCGAAGGGCAGGACCAAACACGTGGCTGGTTTTATACTCTGCATGTTTTGGCTACCGCACTTACTATGGGAAAAGAGCCAGCAATTCCGGTAAAAAATTCTGAACCAGCATTTAAGAACGTAATTGTAAACGGAATTGTACTTGCCGAAGACGGACGTAAAATGAGTAAGCGATTAAAGAATTATCCTGAGCCGGAAATAGTGATAGAAAAATATGGTGCAGATGCTTTGCGTTATTATTTAATTACTTCGCCAGTAATGGCCGCCGAATCTTTAAACTTCTCCGAAGTTGGTGTGCGAGAAATGTATAACAAGTTAATCAACACAGTTTATAATGTTTTGGAGTTCTACAAAATGTTTGCTGGAGATAAAACCCCAAGTAAAGTAGATTCAGCCAATGTTTTGGACAAATGGATTTTGGCCAAATTACAGATTTTAATAAAAGATGTGACGACTGGAATGGAAGAATACAAATTGGTAGAAGCAAGCAGGCCAATTGTAGAATTTGTTACCGAATTATCGCAGTGGTATGTGCGCCGATCTAGAGATAGATTTAAAGGTGAAGATGAAGCCGATAAAAAAGCAGCTCTGGCAACATTGCAAGAAGTTTTGCTTACTCTTTCTAAATTAATGGCACCGTTTACTCCTTTTATTGCTGAAAAAATTTATCAGGAAGTAGGAGGAGAAAGAGAGAGCGTGCATTTGGAGGATTGGCCGAAAGAGAGTTCAAATCTAGAAAATGATAAAATTTTAAAAACAATGACTTTAATTAGAAAGGTTGTTGAATTAGGTTTAGCTCTGAGAGCTCAGTCTGGTATTAAAGTCCGGCAGCCGCTTGGTGCTTTCGCCATTAATTATGATTTTTCAAAGGAAGAAAAAGAAATTATAAGTGATGAGCTTAATGTTAAGTATGTTGATCACGTAAGAGAAGTTACTGGTTGGATTTATTGTGTAAGTAAAGACGATGGGGATGTAAGGGTAATATTAAGAACTGATATCACCGAAGATCTCAAAAAAGAAGGTTTGGTTCGAGAAATTGTTCGTATGGTAAACCAAATCCGCAAAGAACAAAAATTAACAATTTCGGACAGGGTGTCTATAAAATATCACACCAAAGACGAGTTACTTCAAACTGTTTTTATTGAATATAACGACGAAATTAAAAAGTCTGTATTGGCCGATGCGGTAGAAGAAGGCGAAGGTGGAGAAGAAAAAGAAATAGACGAAATGAAGGTAAGTATTTTGGTAGAAAAATTGTAAAATTTTAATAAATATTTAGCAGAATTGTATGTTGAATTTTAAAGAAATGTACGAACTAGGAATAAAGAAGGGGATGGAGGCAGATCCGCGCGGAATTAAAAAAGTAAAAACTTATTTGGAGCGGGTCAAAAAAGAATATGCTGATTTGAAACCGGCCGATAAAAAGTATTTTGAAGAAGAAAGATTAACAAATCCATACTTTGATGATTGCCGCATGCATACTGGCGATGCCAAAACTCCTATTAAACGAATATTGGCCGGTATAGATGCAGATGCAGGAGAAATAATGCTCGCTACCCAACTAAACGAACGTGGTAAAAAAATAGATGCAGTCGTAGTCCACCACCCATTGGGCGGTAGTTTGGCCACCCTTCATGGAGTAATGGATATGGTAGTAGAGGTGTATAGAGAAATGGGTGTGCCAGTGCATTTGGCCGAAAAATATATGGAAGAACGCATTGCCGAAGTAGGTCGCGGTCTTCATCCATATAACCACTACCAAGTGGTAGATATGGCGCGATTGCTCGGTGTAAACCTGATGAACATGCATACACCTACAGACAACATGGTAACTGTATTTTTGGAAGAATATTTGGCCAAAAAACAACCAGAAACAATTGGTGATATAATGGAAGCTCTGATGGAAATACCAGAGTATCAAGAAGCCAAAAGACGCGGAGCTGGTCCGGCTATTTTTGCTGGCAGTCCAAAGAATAAAGCGGGTAAATTTGTGGTCGAAATGACTGGCGGCACAAACCCGTCGAACAAAGTGTACAGTGAATTATCTCGCAGTGGCATAAGCACAGTGGTAAGCATGCATATGCAGAAAGATGCGCGCGAAAAAGCCAACGAAGTAAGTATGAACGTAGTAATTGCCGGACATATGTCTTCGGATTCGCTTGGTATGAATTTGTATTTGGATGAATTAGAGAAAAAAGGTGTAGAGATTGTGCCGTGTGGCGGACTTATACGTGTAAGTAGAATAAAGAAAAAGTAGTTTTCCAACTGTCTGTCATCCCGAGCGTAGTCGAGGGATCCCTTATCCTTTGGTATTACAAATTATGTAGTTTAATTATAAAGCTCGTGTGTAAGGGATTCCTCCACTCGCCTTAAGGCTCGGTCGGAATGACAAATAAAAAGTATTATGATTTCAGTAGTAGCCGGAAAAATTTTGAGTAAAACTGGCAATAAGCTTACGGTACTTACCGCCGGCGGGGTTGGTTATGAAATCATGGTAAATATTGGTTCGGCAACAAATTGGTCTGTTGGCATCGAAGTAAGCATCTTAACTTATTTGGTTGTGCGAGAGGACGCTTTGGAATTATTTGGTTTTGCTAGCGCCGAAGAAAAAGATTTATTTGAAAAGTTTTTGTTAGTTAGCGGAGTTGGTCCAAAAACCGCATTGCATCTTTTGTCTCTTGGTAGTGTGCAAGAAATTTCTAGCGCAATTGGGCGAGAAGACTTGGCATATTTAACAAAGGTAAGTGGTATTGGTACCAAAACAGCCGAAAGAATTTTGGTAGAATTAAAAAATAAAGTGGGAGTTGGGGAAGCCTTTGTGGGAGAGTTTGAGGGCGCGCTTGGGGATGTAATAGAAGGTCTGATGGCGCTTGGATATTCACTAGTAGAGGCAAGAAACACTGTAAAGAATTTGGATATTACTGGCAAAACCAGTCAACAAATTTTAAAAGAGGCATTACAAAGAATAAAGTAGGGTCAAAATAGTGATTAATTTTTTTGCGCCAAAATGCCCCTTACTCATTTTATTTTGTGAGGGCACCCGCTGCGGCGGGTTGGTGATTGGCGCTGTAAAAATCAATAACTATTTTGACTAGATTTTATAAAGTTTTTATATATAGAAGCGAAGCTTGTAAATTTCGTCAGGCTTCGCAAATATATGCAAGCATATATTTAACTCAACCTTAGAAATTATGGATAATTTAGAATTTTACGAAAGTAGAAAAATGAGCGGAGATGTGTCTGTGTTAGGCGTGCCTTTGGATTTGGGCAAAGATGCTACTGGTACAAATCTCGCTCCAAGTTATATTAGAAAGTTTGGTTTAGAAGAAATGTGTAGAAATTTGGGATTTTTTTATAAAGATTTGGGTGATATAGAATGTGCTAGCAGAGAAACAGCCGAAATGGGGGATATAAAAGTAAAGTATTTGGATGAAATAAGTAGAGTGATAGACAAGACAGCCATGATTGTGCGAGATGAAGTAAAAATGGGTGGCCAGATGTTGGTTTTGGGTGGAGACCATGCTTTATCTATCGGCAGCATTTCCGGAGCGTCTGTGGCCTGTGAAGGCGATTTGGGAGTGATTTGGATAGATGCCCACGGCGATATGATGACCGATGAAAATACTTTGTCTGGTAATGTACACGGCATGCCATCGTCGGCTATTATGGGTCTGGGTCATCATAAATTAGTCAACGTCTTAAAGCCTGGCGCAAAAATTAAAAAAGAAAATATTGTATATATTGGTCTAAAAGATTTGGATCAAGCCGAAATAGATTTGATTAGGAGCGAAAAGTTGAATGCATTTACTATAATGGATATTGCTCAAGGCGGATTAGAACCGGTAATAAAAAGTTTAGTGGAGCTACAAAAAAGAGTAAAAAATATTTGGGTAAGTTTAGACGTAGATTCCATAGATTCTATTTATTCGCCAGCTACACCTATGGCTACCCAAGGAGGCTTAACCAGAAGAGAAATATTTAATCTAACCAAGTTTATTGGCAGAATGAATAGAGTAGTCGGCATGGATTTGGTGGAATTGGCGCCAGAGCTAGACAGCCAAGAAAAAACTGGTAAATTAGTGATTGAACTAATCGCCAACTTGCTTGGTTCCGATTATGGTTGGTATGCGCAGTATATGAAACATGAAGAAGAAAAACAGGCCAAGAGAACTGCGGATTCACAAAAATAGTTTAAAACAAAACGCCTCTGTAATAAGAGGTGTTTTGTTTTTTATGGATATTTATCCAAGGATTTTTTCGCGGAGCAGCTTTTCGGCCACAGCCGGATCGGCTGATCCTTCGGTGGCTTTCATTACCATGCCTTTTAAGAATTGTAGTATCGGCTCTTTGCCGTTTTTGAACTGCTCTACTTGGGCTGGGTGATTTTTTATTACTTCGTCTATTACCTCTGATAGTTTTCCTTCGTCACTTATCTGTCCATATCCCTTTTCTTCCATTACATGGGTTGGGTCCAAATCTACTCCGGAATCGAGCATTTCTACTAATATTTTTTGGGCGTTGGTGGAGTTTACTTTGTTGGTATAAATTAGAGCGATTAGTTCGGCAAAATTCTCTGGTTTTAATTTTAGGATTTTGATATCTATTTTTCTTTCAGCCATGGCACCCATAAGTTTGCTGGTAATCCAACCACCAGCCAGGCGAGCCATCTGCTGTTGTTTACTTTTTAAAATTTCATCTGTATCTGTTTTGGATTCACTTAAATTGTGTAGCCAGCTTACTAGTTCGGTCATTACTTGCTCGGTATATCCAGCCCATTCCAAATCGTTGGAAAGCAGTTCCGCATCTCCATAAGAAAATCCGTACTCTTCGCGTAGGCGCAATCTTTTGGCTTGAGGAAGTTCTGGTAGAGAAATATCCCCGGCAATTTTGATTGGGTGGAAAGGAGGGATGTCTGGTTCTGGGAAGTAGCGATAGTCTGCAGCTGTTTCTTTTTCTCTTTGCATTACAGTTTCGCCTTTGTTATCGTCCCAGCCTCTGGTTTGTTGTTTCCAGGTTTCGCCCTTTTCTATCATGGTAGTCTGTCTTTTTATTTCAAATTCAATTGCTTTTTCTACAGCGCGGAAGGAGTTTATATTTTTTACTTCTACTTTGTGGTTTAAGGTATAACCCTCTACTGGTTTGATTACTCCTTTGTCGTTTATAAACTTATCTGTTTCTTGTAGGGATATGTTGGCTTCGCAGCGCATGTTGCCCTTTTCCATGTCGGCGTCACTAATTTTTAGAGATCTAAAAATTGATTGTAGTTCTTGGCAATACATTTTGGCTTCGGCAGAACTGGTTACATCTGGTTCGGAAACTATCTCTACAAGTGGTACGCCAGCACGGTTAAAATCTACCAGGGTATTGCCAGAAGAATCATGAGAAAGTTTGGCAGTGTCTTCTTCCAAATGCACACGGGTAATACCGATATGGGCTTTGTCGCGGTAATTTTTGCCAGGTAAAAATTCTAGGTCTATAAATCCATGTTCACCAATAGGCTGATCGTATTGAGATATCTGGTAGGCCTTTGGTAGGTCTGGGTAAAAGTAATGCTTGCGATCAAATTTACTATCCTGGTTTATTTCGCAATTTAAGGCCTTGGCAATTTTGGCTGCCCATTCTATGGCAGTTTGGTTGGCTACTGGCAATGTGCCAGGGTGGGCCATGCAAATTTCGCAGACGTTAGTGTTGCTGGCAGAGTTAAAGGGGTCGTTTTTGCATGCGCAAAACATCTTACTTTTGGTTTTAAGCTCGACGTGGATTTCCATTCCGATTATAGGGGTATATTTGGGCATATTTTAGTATATTTATGGGTTAAGATTATCATTTTTGGTTTGTCTTGGCAAACACCCTCAATTCACCTTTTGTAACACCTCTTCTCCCCACTTCTTTAGTAGAAGTGGGCAAGAATCGCTCGCGGTGGAAAGGGTTCAGAAAATTTAGGACTCGTTTTCGTTAATTTTCAAAACTCGCCAGCTTATTATAAAAGCTGTCTCAAACATTGAAAATTTATCCCGACTAAAAAGTTGGGACTAACACTAAAACTCATCTCTAAATTTTAACCTCACCTTTCCAAAGCTCGCCTGTACACCGTATGGACAACGGTTCGATATCCGAGCATATACGAACCTGCGTGTACTTGCCACGGTGAAATGGAGTGGTGCAAGCTTTTTAGCTTGGATTGGCGGTCATACGACTATGCTCTTTGACCGCCAAAACGACATGAGGCGATGGAAGTACCGTCAGGTGAGTATCAGCTCGGAAACTTTTCCCTCCAGCTTTTGGTTACAAAAGGTGGAAAATGTACTTCTACTAAAGAAGTGGGGAGAAAGAGAGTTTTGTAAAAGGTAAAAAATGTAATAAAAATAAAACACTCTCCAAGGGAGAGTGTTTTAAGATAGTGAGAAAATCTTAAGCCTTTGGCGGATTGGCTTCTGGTACAGAAGCAACCGGATTTTGTTTGGCGCTATAATACAAAATAAGAGCAGCACCCATAGAGAGTGGGGCAGTTATAACCCCAGCCAAAGAAGTAAGCGTACTGGAAGCTGTCATTTCTATAAATTGGGATAAAGATAGTAGTTTAACTAAAGTAGATAAGCCCATAACAAGAGCTAGGTTTAGTACGCCAAAAATAAAGGTAGGCGCTACTAGTCTCCAGGCGATAGGCCACCAACGACCGACTACCAAAGCTTTGCTGGCAGCCAGAGCGGACATGCCTTTTTTATTTTCAAAGATAAGACTATAAAAATAAAAGTTGTACCAAACAGCAAAGATAAGACCAGGAACAAATAATAATATGAAACCACCCATTACAATGAGTCCCATAAATATGGATGTGTAAATAAGCGGCCAAATAAGGTGGCTAGATGAAGTAAAAGTTTCTTTCCATGCTGTAGGTTGCTGGCCAAGTATATGTGCGGAAAGAGCTTTGGCTATAGCAATAGATGCCCAAAGATTTAGGACAAAGCTAGCGGCTAGCACTAGCATGATTAAAAGGTTCGTGGCCATAGAAGATTGTGGCATGTACACCTCTAGATACAAAGAAACCACCCCCAAAAGAGAAAGGATAAGGGTTGGCAGGAATATAATTGCTAGATAAGGTACAAGTTTGCGCCAGTTGTTGGCATACAAATGCCAGCTTTCGGAAACTATCTCGGTGGCTGTTTTGAGCATAAATTTGTGAATTAAAAATTAAGTATTCAGAATGCGTTGGAGTAGTGTTACGCACTCTTGTTTCATTATATCAATTTCTGCATCTGTATTCAAATATTCTATTTTTGTGCCACGATCCAAAAACAGTTTTTGGTAGTCGGAAGACAAATACATAGCCAAAGCCTTTTGTTGGAAGTCTAGCTTATCAAAAATTGCATTATCTTGTTTATCGTAGCGGGTAGCCAGTCTCTTCTGGGCTGTTTCTAGGCTCATTTTTATAAGCAGTAGCCAATCTGGTCTGTATTCTAAAGCCAGAGCATTGCCTGGCAATTGAGAAAGAAAATCCAAAGAAAGATTTTGGCTCAAAGCTTGATAGCAGAGAGAAGTGGAAACACCCCGGTCTTTTATTACAACTTTTTTGTCTTGCAAAGCTGGAATGATTAGTTTTTTGTATAAAATCAGTCTGTCCAAAGAATAGGCCTCAGCAATGGCTCGTTCTGGGTAGTTGTTCCCACTTTTTATTAGTTCTTCTCGGATAATTTTGCCAACACCAAAGAAGGTGGGTTCGGCGCTAAAAATAAAATCAAATGGCTTTAATTCTTCATAATCTGGGTAGCGGTTGTTGTCTATGCAATATTTTTTTAGATCAAAAATAGTGCGACCTTGGTCGGTGAGGAATTTTTTCCAAGTTTCTACAATTGTGCTTTTTCCGCCGCCTTCTATACCGTCGAGCATTATAAGCATACTGAGTGAGTGAAGTATATAAATTTATTTAGATATTTCCGAGCGAGGTATGCTTATATCCGATGATATAAGCATATCGGTAAAGTATGAAGAATGAATTAGGAAGTATGGGGTTTATTTTCCGCCAAAAAGTCTTTTGAAGAATCCTTTTTTGGGTGGAGCGGGCGGTTCTTCGACAGTAGCCGTTATTTGAGGGGCTTCCACTTTAGCGGATGTTACTAACGGTGCTTCAGGAATTTTTTCTATTTTATCAAGCACTGCCGCTGCAGCTTCTTTATCTGTGGCGGCTTGGTTCTCCGCTGTAGCTTGTAATACTTCGGAGGCTGCTTTTTGTTTTTCTTCTCGTTTTTCCCAAAGTTTGGTATAATTTTGTATTAATTTTTCGATATCTACATCTTCATTTTCTCTTCCCAACTTATGTCCATATAAATATAGTTGTAGTTTTTCTGTAGGAGTTGTTTTTGGATCCACACCGCGCTCAACCATTATTTCCATAAGTAACTTTTGAGCACTTTCTCCGCTGCTTTGGTAGTCATCCGTTTTCTTTATTATCTTTACAATATCCTCTACCCCTAATTGGGGTGGAAAAAATTCAAAATCTTCTGCATAAGCGTCGCCTGAATTCTTCATTCTTACCACGTCACCGTCATCATATCCGCTGTACAGCTCGCTGTATGGGCGTTCATCATTTCCTGGGAATGGGCCATTATTTTTGGTTACTTCAACACCTATATCAGTTTCAAGTATGCTGTGTTGGGAATTGAATCCATTAATATTTTCGTAGATAGCCTTGGGTAAGGCTCTGGCTTTGTCTACAGCGGCTTGTTGTGCTGCGTTAAATTCCTGCTCTTCTTTATTTTTTTCATTGTCCATATAAAAATTACTTTTTAGTATATTTTACAAAAGAAAAACTACCATGGTCTTCGCGCCAAGCTTCTTTCCAAATATCCAAATTTATAGCGGGAAAAAATGTGTCGCCACTCGGTTCTTGATCAATCCAAGTTATATAAAGGGTGTCAGCGCGATTGATGGTCTGTTTATAAATATTGGCCCCACCACAAATAAAAACATCTTCATCTTTTAATTTTTCCCAGGCTTCGTCTAGTGAATTAAAAACTCGCACACCTTCTGGCACGTTCAGATTTTTATCTGAAGTTATAACAACGGTTTGTCTGCCAGCGAGCGGTTTGCCCAAGTATCCCAAAATAGATTCGTAGGTTTTTTTGCCCATCAGGCAAGTTTTACCCAAAGTAGTTTTTTTAAAATACTGAAAATCCTCTGGTACGTTCCAGGGGATTTTATTATCTTTGCCGATGCAATTGTTTTTGGCCACAGCGGCGATAATAGAGAAGCTCATATTTTTAGACTGCAATCGCGAATTCTATTTTTGGATAACTTTGGTAGTTTAATATTTTACTATCTTCGCATTTCCAATCAAAGATAGATGTGAAGTTTTCGGTAGTAATAGTTGGTAGGGGGTAAGTGTTAGGGTCTCGAGTTAGCTGCTCTTTGGCTCCGTTTAGATGGTTTACATAAATATGGGTATCGGCCAAAAATCCTACAAGTTTTCCTTCTTGCAAGCCAGCTTGTTTGGCCAGCAGGTGTAGGAGTAGGGCGTAACTGGCTATGTTAAATGGTAAACCCAACATAGTATCTACCGATCTTTGGTTCCACAATAGGTTTAATTTCCCGTTTATAACTGTAACTTGGTAAGAGTAGTGGCAAGGAGGAAGACCCATTTCGCCAATAAAGGATGGGTTCCAAGAGTTTACAATCATGCGACGGTCGTTTGGGTCAGATTTTAGTTTGTCTACAAGTTTTTGTAATTGGTCTATGCCTTGGCCAGTATAATCTGTAGCGTAATCCACATATGGAGCATTGAAGTGTCTCCATTGAAAACCATAGATAGGTCCAAGATCGCGTTCTTCTAGCATTCTTTTTTTGGATTCTTCATCGTGTCCGTAAGGGGCCTTTTTTGGATGAGCCCATTCGTCCCAAATATGATTATTATGATCTTGAAGCCATTTTTTATCGGTAAGTCCTTTGATAAAAAATTCTAGTTCCGAAGCAACGGCTTTGAAGGGAACTTTTTTGGTGGTAAGCATCGGAAAGCCCTTGGACATGTCGTGTTCAAATATGGCACCGGCAATCGCAATAGTATCCATACCAGTACGGTTGGCTTTGCGTTCGCCTTTTTCTAATATATTACGAACTATGTCTAGGTAGGCCTTCATATGCGAAATGAGTATATATGGGCTTTAGCCCCTATAGGTTAAATTTATTTTCCATTTCTGACATCAAGCAAGTCTGCTTCTGTCAGTTCTTCTTCTTTGTCATCTTCATCTGTGATTTCCTGAAGTAAGTCAGGGTCTTCTATTAGGGGTATCTTTTGACTTCCGTCTGGGAAGTTTGTTGGTTTTTTTTCTTGTCCACTGGCTTTTAGCTGTTCCTTCAAGTCTTTTAGCGCATTTTTAGTATCTATTGAAGGTCCAGGCTCTGGTTTTTTGATGTCTTCATGCCAGTTTTCTGCATTTCCAGTAGGAGAAGAACCAGGCTTAGTGTCTGTTAAATCAAACTCTTCGTGCGGCTTTTTGCCAAAAAACATTTCTCGTAGTCCCATATTTGAAATGAATGAGAGAAGAAATTAAATGTGTTTAGTTTCTTCCGAATGAATGAAAATATATGTGGTGAAGCCCCTATATTTGAAATGAGTGAGGGAAATAATCAAATGTGTTTGATTATTTCCGAGCGAATTAAAATATATGTTTTAACTATATATTTGAAATGAATGAGAGAAGAAATTAAATGTGTTTAGTTTCTTCCGAATGAATTAAAATTTATATTTGTCCGGTAGTTCCAAATCCGCCTCGGTTTTTTTCTGTCATTTCTGTTACTTCTTCCCATTCGCCTTGGTCTATTCGTACAAACACTGCCTGGCCCATACGTTCACCGCGAGCAACTGGTACTTCTTGGTCGGTAAAGTTGTAAACTTGGAGTAGTAGTTCGTCTTTTTCACCACAGTAATCTTGGTCAATTATACCAATCCCATGTGGTACAAGCAAGCCCTTTTTTTTGGGAGTGCTAGAGCGGCTCGCCAGTATAAGCATATATCCTTTTGGTATTTCTACAATAATATTTGTAGGAATAAGCCCCAGAGATTTGGGGGCAATAGTCATATCTACTCGGCTATATAAATCAAAAGCCACCGCGCCGGATGTTTGATACTCGGGCAAGGGTAGAGAAGTGTCTATGCGTTTGATTTTAACTTTCATTATGATAGGTTAGAATATTTTTTGAGTATTTCGTCTAAGTTTTTTTCTAAATTATCTGTAGTTCCGTTGTTGTCTATATGCTCGGTTGCGTGGCTAGCAACTTCAGGAATTGAAATTTCTGTAGATCTTTTATGATCTTCCATAAATTGTTCAAACGTTTTAGTTTTATCATCTGATTTTTCTGAACGTTTAGTTATTCTGTCGTATCTGGTATGTGGGTCGGCAAAAATTTCTATTAAAACAAAATTAGGAAGCTTGGAAAGATATTCTATATCTGCCATTCGTCTTATGCCATCTACAACGATAATATTATTAGTGTCACTCTCTGCGTCTTTGGCCATTACTTTGGCCATAGTGTCTTCGCCAAATGTACTGCGAATAGCCTCGGACATTTTTATTAGGTTGTCCCTATTGTTTTCTAAATACATTCTTTTAATAAGGTCGGAAAGCATCGTAGAAAAGCGGTAGGTGCTCGCTCCGTATTTTTTTTGAAAGTATTCTGCCGAAGTACCTTTGCCACTGGCAGGTAAGCCTACAAATCCCAAGATTATTTTGTCTTGTGCCATATTTATTTAATGTTTATTTCGCCAAATCACAAATGTATTGGCGGTATTTAATTCCAGCGCCATCTAGCATGCGGCGAGAAGCTTTCCATACATTTGTATCGTGATATTTATCGCTCTCAAAAACTACTTCTTTTATTCCAGTCTGAATTAAAGTTTTTGTACATTCATTGCAAGGAAAAAGAGTGCAGTAAATTTTGCCATCTTTTACCGAAGTGGTGGAGTTATAGACCGCGTTTTCTTCGGCGTGACAAACAAAGGCGTATTTGGTATCCAAAAATCCTCCTTCTCTTTCCCAAGGCAATTTATCGTTGTCTATGCCACGAGGAAAACCATTGTAACCCATACCAATAACTACATTGTTTTGGGTGGTAATTACAGCCCCGGCTTGGGTGGAAGGGTCTTTGGAGCGTTCGGCAATAACGTGTGCCATACGCATGAAGCATTCGTCCCAAGAAATGTAGTTTTCTCTTGCTGTTTGCATACAAAAAATTAACAATAATTACTCTTAGAGTTTAGCAAGAAAGAAGTCCGTTGGCAAATTAAAGATTATGAGATTTTTTGTACTCTTCGGCTTCCAAAATAATCTTTCTGGCCACCGAAAGAGTGTAGGCCGGGCGAGTGCCCAAGGCTGTTTCGTTGCAAAGCATGATGCCGTCGGCACCGTCGAGTACAATGTTAGTAAGATCGGAAATATCCGAACGTAATGGAATATAATTATAGATCGTACCTTCTAAAATCTGAGAAGAAATTATGGCTTGTTTTTTGTATTTTTTAATTATGCTAATACCTTCTTTTTGGAAAATTCCCAATCGTTCAAATGGCATATCCAGTCCCAGCTTGCCACGGTTTAGGAGCACTAAATTGTAGAAGTCGTCTTGGCAGATGGCTTCTAGATTTTCTTTGGCTATGCGGCTTTCTATACGAGCAATAATCTTTGGTTGCCAACTAAAGTCGGATAGTTGTTTTATTTTTTCATTCACCGATGGGCTAATATAGGGTATAGCCACATATTCGGGAGCGATTTCTTCTAGTTTTGATAATACTTCTCTACAACGGTTTAGATATTCTTCGTTTTCGTTGTTTTGGGCAATGTGAATGCTAAGGGTGGATTGTAACACTCCTTCGTTTAGAGCGCGTACTTTTACAGTTTCGTTGTTTATAATCTCTGTAATTTGCAAAGCGATTTTGCCGTGGTCTATGGTGGTGATTTGGTTTATATAAACTTGGTTGCCAAGCTCTGGAATATGCACGTATACATGGTCATCTATCATTGGTTGGTCGTGGGAAGCAGATTTAAAAATAATCTCTTCATTTTCGGATACTTTGCGCGGTTCGTGTGGGCCGGCAAGACGGGTCTGGTTAGAAGGTAGGTGAACAATAATTTTGGCCGAAGAGTTTAGTTCATCTATTACTTTCATGCCGATTTTGATTCTCTCTATGGTGTTTTCAATTGGGCCATAAGAAAAACTATAGCGCAGCGCATCGGCTCCGGCCAGAATAATTTTTCTGATTTTTTCTTCGGAAAAGTTATTTATACCAACTGAAGCAATGATGAACATATATGGCGAAGTAAATAGTAAGTGGTAGAAAACGAAGTTTTAAAACCCCGCCTTTATGGGGCGAGGTTTTAATGTTAAGCGGCAATTTTTATAGCAGGACCCATAGTAGAGCAGACAGTCACACTCTTTAGGAAGGTTCCTTTGGCAGTAGCCGGTTTGGCTTTGCGCAAGGTGTCTAGCAACGCATTTATATTTTCTTTTAGTTTTTCTTCGCCAAAGCTTAGTTTGCCTACAGCTTGGTGAACATTGCCGGTGTCGTCATTCTTGAAAGTTACTTTACCGGTTTTTAGGTCGCCAATCATTTTTTTGAGGTTGGTGCCTACAGTATCACTTTTTGGGTTTGGCATTAAGCCTTTAGGGCCAAGCACTCTGGCAACAGAGGCTAGTTTAGGCATCATATCTGGAGTAGTGATAGCAACTTCAAATTCAATCTTACCGGTATCTTTGATTTTTTTAATTTCTTCTTCTCCGTAGATAAAATCTGCGCCTGCTTCTTTGGCTTCTTTTTCTTTTTCTGGAGAAACAAAGGCAGCTACAGTTTTGGTTTTACCAGTTCCGTGCGGCAACACTAGAGTGGCGCGCACTTGTTGTTCGGTTTTTTTGGTATTAATGCCTAAGTTAGCATGTAATTCCACGGTGGCGTCAAATTTTACGCCGGCTGTTTCTTGTAAAAGTTTTACGGCTTCGTCTAAAGAGTAGACTTTATTTTTATCTACCTTGGCTCGGTTGGCTGTCATTCTTTTTGACATATTTTTACATAGATACATGATTCACACATCAAGATGCAATTGAATCGTGATTATTGTGGTGCAAACCCCTGAGTGTTCAAGGTCCCACTTAATGCGGTGATTATATAGGATAAGGCTGGTTTTGTCAATAATGCCGTTGCTATGTTTGACTATAGGGTCATTTTCCTATATAATAAGCCGTCATTAGTGTTTTGCATGGGCAAAAGAGCGTGAAATTCGTGCTTTTTTGCCCCTAGCAGTACCAGTAAACAGCAAACTTGGGGAATTTGCCAAATATGTGGAGTCTCGGCGCATGAATCGTATCGTGAGTGAAAAAGAATCCGCAGTAAGTGGCTGTCTGCACAACTTCATTGAAGCAAGTATTCAGCGTGGAGACTGCTCCGTGCAATACGTGATTTGTAGTCGGTGCGGTCGGTGTAAGCTGTGGATTTGCAATGGCCATAAGAAGTGGCCGGAAGTGGGTGTGAAGACTCTGGATCAAGCGCGGGACGCGCTCATCTCTGCTGGTCAGATTCTCGATATTTCAGCCGGGGTTATCCTTGACCTCGACGCCAGGATGGTGGAGTTGTTCCCGGCGCACGTGTCATCCTTGGCCTAGCCAACAATGGCAAGCAGGGGTATGAAATGGCAAAGAAGTTTTTTCGCCGTCTCGTACTCTTTTAGAGACAATAGTTTTGTCTAAAAAAGAGTGGCGGCGAATTTCTTCTCAAAAAATATTTATATAAGACACCTTTCGTAAGAAGGGTGTTTTGTTTTTGTTGACTTATGTTTTAAATTAGAATTTAATAGCTATATCAATCTGGGAGGTGCCTCGTGAGCGATCCTTTGACAAAGAATTGGTATCAATCATTCTTTATTCCCATGACGGTACCTGATTTGGAAAGTGGATTGCAAAGATGGGCGATGTTTACCGTCTTTAGTTTGAATGAGAAACAACCATACTCGGGGCGGTTGAGGATCTATATTTTGTACTCAGCTGAACAAGTAGGTAAGATGGTTGAGGAGACCAAAAACGATCATTGCTTGATGGACGGTTTTCTTGAAAAGGCTAGGGAGTCAGCGTTGTCCGGCACATTTCCAGAGCATGATTATGAAGGCTTGCCTGCTGCAGAGATGTCTGAAAATTTAGTGGCGTTAAAGATGCTTGCAGGGTTTGTCTTTCAATATATGACTGGACAGATTCAAGTAACCCCAAACGCAGAAGGTGGCGCCGAGTCTGAGATGATTACTTCTGGTAGCGGAGAAAAAGCCAAAGCATAAGGATCTAGTTGTTCATTTTTGAAAGTGGAAAGGGTTGTAAAAAAACAACCACCTACCACTACGTTAGTACCTATACTCGAAATGAGTGAGTGAAATATTTAGCTTGCTCAAATATTTTCGAGCGAATGAGAATATATGCGGCGAAGCCCATATTTATTATAGATATTGACGTGGAGGTTATGGGTGGTTGTTTTTATTATGAGTTATTTTTTAAGAAGGTTTATTTTAAAATTGGTTGGGAGAGCGGCATCGTATTGATACTCGCTCTCCCCGTCTGATCGAGGTCGCGGCTTTGCCCGCAGAGCAGGCGCGGTCGGCGTAGATCTCAATGGGTCTTGTCTCGGAAGTTGCTGGTCGGTTCGTCGTCGGGCGTCCCGTTGTCGTTCTCCGCATCGTCGCAGTCGGACGTCGGATCCGTTCCGGGCTGGTCGGGCGTCTTGTCGACCGTGGCGTCCTTGTTGGTGAAAGGCTTCTTGAACTCATGCCTGTCCTTGAGCTCGTCGAAGGACGGATCGGGTTGGTCGGAGAAGGGGAAGCGGGTGTCGTATGCGTGATTCGGCAGGTGGCTCATGGGTATCTCCTTTTTTCTCTTAACCTAGCAGAATTACGACAAAATGTCACAATTTCACCTAGGTGAAAATGATTATACCTTATTTTGGGTTTTTTTTCAAGTATCTAAAACACCGTCTGGTTAGGCGGTGTTTTTTTCAGGTATAAAAAAATTTTTGCTTATCTGCGTTTTTTTGTAGCTCTTTTTTCTAGCATTGCTCTTTTTGCGGCAAGACGTTTCTTGGTTTTTGGAGAATGTCTTGATTTAGTTCTCTTTTTTAGGCCTGTAGGTCTTTTTGCCATACAAAATTAAATTATTTTATTAAGATAAATTAATTATACATTAAATTTCTAAATAACTCAAATGGATTGCATGCTTTATTGTTTTGGTATATTATCTGCCCAAGGCAAGCTTGGTTGTATATCAGACCAAAACAACAGGAGGGAACCTAAAATGATTCGCACCGCAGACCAGTGGGAAGCGGAATATAAGAACAGGAAAGCTCTTTGGATTCACAATGGCAACCCAAGGCAGCCACACCCGATTCTTTCTTCAGGCGACCATTCAAACGGCTTCTTTAATAGTCGTTTGGTAACCAGCGATTCGATGTTGTTGCACGATGCCACTTCTGATTTGCTTGAATTGTTCGAAGAACATAGAGGGGATTTCTGGCAAGTTGATGGGTGTGTCGGTCCGCAAACCGGCGCCACCAGATTGGCGCAAGTAGGAAGTGTTTGGGTTAGTGAATATACCCGCCGTCCATGTTTCTTTGCTTCGCCAGCAAAGCACGGAGAAGGCGAAAGTAGGTCTATGTTGTTTAGTAAAGAGGAATCAGCCCTTTTGTCTGGTAAAACAGTGCTTCCGTGGGAGGATGTCGTTACCACAGGAGCCAGTGTTGGTTTGATGGTTGATGCAGTTGTTAAAAACGGCGGAGTCGTTTTGTCATATATTCTTGCGTTGGTGAACCGATCCAATCTACAAGCAGTAGACGGCAGAAGGATTGTTGCGCTTTTCAAGCGTCCGAGGTCTATCGAGGCACCCAGCAATTGCAGTCTTTGCAAATTGGGTTCGGAAGCCATTTATCCGAAAGACAATTGGGATCGTTTCAATGAGTCGTGCTGAGATAAAATGAAGGGGGTTTATACTAAAAGCTCTGTGTACATACTTGTGCATGGAGCTAATTTTTTATTAGGTGATTGTTATGGGGGTAATCAATGTAAAGTGTACTTGACATTATATTTTTCCTATTTTATAATTAATATCATAATTCAAGTTTAATTTTTTGTTCTAGACAAAGAATTAATATAAATCTTCCCGATCTGTGTTGGGAGATAATTTTAATAATATGAAATATAAGTTAGTAGTTGGTATTACTATGTTACTGGGAGCTGTGGCAATTGCCGGAGCTGGTTGTGTGCCAACTAATCAACCAAGTTCTCCTTCTACCAGTTCTTCCGTAGATTCTACAGAAAAAGAAGTGATGGAAGAAAAGCAAAAGATGGAAGAAGAGAAGGCCGCAATGTTGGAAAAAGAAAGAATGATGGCTTTGGAAAAAACAGCAACGACAGAAAAAGAGGCAATGATGGATAAAACTGTGGCGGGAATGTATAAAGATTACTCGCCAGCCGCTCTAGCCGAAGCAACCAAAAATGGTGGTAAAGTTGTATTATTTTTCTGGGCTTCTTGGTGTCCAAATTGTAAAACTGCCAATGTTGATTTTCTTGCCAACACAAATCAAATCCCAAATAATGTAACAGTGCTTAAAACTAATTATGATACCGAAAAAACATTAAGAACAAAGTATGGAGTTACTTACCAGCACACCTTTGTTCAGGTTGATGCACAAGGCAATCAAATTACTAAATGGAACGGTGGCGATACAGAAGAGCTTAAAAACAATCTTAAATAATTAGTAAAACATATACCATGTTGCAAGTGATTTTTTCTTTTTTAGCGGGCGTGCTCACTATTGGTGCGCCCTGCATTCTGCCGATGCTCCCAATTATTTTGGGGGCGTCGGTGGGCCATACCAGCAAAACCAGGCCATTGTTTATTACCCTCGGTTTTGTTGCTACATTTTCTGTAGCCGGACTTACACTGTCGATTATCGTACAGAGACTAATGATTGCACCTGATTTGTTGCGTAATATAGCGGTAGCTGGGTTAGCTTTTTTTGGTTTGCTCATGCTGTTTCCTAGAATTTTTGAAGTGTTGGCCCAGCGCTTATCCGGTCTTTCTACCCAAGCGCAGCAGATTAGTCAAAAAGCAGGTAGTAAAAATTTTGGTGGTTTTGTGTTGGGTATGATTCTTGGCCTAATCTGGACACCTTGTGCCGGACCGATACTGGGCAGCATCCTTACTCTTATTGCAACCCAATCAAACTTTGGTCAAGCAACCGCTTTGCTTTTGGCTTATTCGGCAGGTGCAGGTGTACCCATGCTTGCAATCGCATATGGTGGGCAGGCCATTACCACCAGAGTGCGCTCTGTAGCTAAGTATACAAATATTATCCAAAAACTATTTGGCGGGATTATTTTGCTTTTAGCCGTGGCCATGTATTTTCAATATGATTTAAAACTTCAGGCAAAAATTTTGGAATATTATAGCTTTCCAACATTAGAAGAAAAGCTTATTAAACCTAAGTTGGATCATTCATCTGCGCCTAGCATAAAAATAAATAGTAATATAACCATTTCAGACCTTCCAAGTTATGGACAGGCTCCGGATTTCAAAAGCATTGTTTCTTGGATTAATACCGACAAGAATCTAACTATGAGCGATCTGAAAGGCAAAGTAGTACTTGTCGATTTTTGGACCTATTCGTGTATTAATTGTATTCGCACATTGCCTTATGTTACTTCTTGGTATGAAAAATACAAAGACAGTGGTTTTGTAGTCATAGGGGTGCATACACCGGAATTTGAATTTGAAAAAGTATTAGACAATGTAAAAACTGCAACAAAAAGATACGGTATTAATTATCCGGTAGTGTTAGATAATAATTTTGGTACTTGGAATAATTACAAGAATCGCTATTGGCCTGCGCATTACCTTATAGATCGTGACGGAAACATTCGTTATTACCATTTTGGTGAAGGTAAATATGAAGAAACAGAGAATGCCATTGCTCAACTATTGGGGATGAAGGCTGAAGTCGCGAAGATTATAGAAGAGCCGGATAAGAATATCCGTACTCCGGAAATTTATTTTGGTACAGACAGATTGGAATACCTAACAAATTCACAGTCTCCCTCTGCATCTGGTAAACAGTTCTCTTTGCCGGCGCAACAGGAAGAGAATCATTTTGCTTTGGAAGGAATATGGAAATTTGATAAAGAGTATGTAAAATTGGCAGAAGGCAATGGGTTAATTAAAATGAAGTTTTTTGCCGGCAAGATTCATATGGTGGCAAAAGCAAGCAAGCCGATAACCATACAGATTATTGTAGATGGTAAAAAACAAAAATCAGTTGTTATTTTTGCTTCAGACCTGTACACTCTCTTTGATTCAAATGATTATGCGGCTCATGAAATTATTATAGAAATTCCCGAAGCCGGTCTAGAGGCGTATACGTTTACTTTTGGTTAAATAGCATGATTAAAAATAAAATTAAACTTTTGCGAGAAGACAAAGGTGTGACCCAAGAAGATTTTGCGGCTGTCTTGCAGGTTTCTCGCCAAACAGTTATTGCCATGGAAAAAGGAAACTATGAACCATCGCTGGGGCTGGCTTTAAAGGTGGCAAAGTTTTTTGGTATGCCGGTAGAAAAAATTTTTACAATTAATTAGCTTAATCTGCATATTGTATGCCACGTCTCAAAATTTTAATTTACTATATTCTATTGTTTGTCCTGATTGCTTTACTGGCCGCGTATTTGATTTTTGAGCCAATGGACGCCATGTCTATGCCAACGCTTATTTCTATTTGTGGTTTTTTAATTTTATATTCTGTGCTTATTTCGCTTGCGGGAGAAGCTAAATGCGAAGATGAACGAGCTGTGTTGCATCGTAATCTATCTAACAGAATAGCCACCATTGCGGCCACTGTATTTATTTCCGGAAGCTTAATTTATCAAATTGTGGTGCTGCACCATATAGATTGGTGGCTACTGGCAGCAATAATCATAATAAACCTTACAAAAATTACTAGTCTTATTTATTTTCATTATAAGAAATAACTACCGAATATCTTTTAAAATAAAAATGAAGCATTTTGTATGCTTCATTTTTTGTGCTCCCAGGCTTGGACTTACCCCTCGGGGCATGAACTTCTCGTCCATTCTATAAAATAAAATAAAAACACCCAGTCGAACTGGATGTTTTTATTTTGCTCCCAGGCTTGGACTCGAACCAAGGAAATCCACGTTAACAGCGTGGCGTTGTACCACTCAACTACCTGGGAATTTAAAAGCCCGCTTTTGGCGGGCGTAGTTTCTATATAAAACTACACCTGCGTTAGGCGTTATTATTATTCAAATTGTTATTTAGGCTTTTCATAAGAATTATAATAAGTCTTTTATGGTTTTCTGTCAATGATTGACTTCTCGCTGTGATTATGATATATAAATATGTCTGTTAATTTTGCGGACTTTGACACGTGTGTTGTCGAAGACGTGGAAAACAGGCAAAGGAGAGAGCTCATGAGTTTCTGGGGAAAAGCCTGGTATTACATCAAGCGCTTTGGCTATTGGTTTGATGGTCGAGAAGAGCGTCCGGCCCTCCCGCCAGCAATGCAGACAAACCTTTCTATGTTGGTGGCTTCGGTTTTTGTTCGTGAGCCGAACGGTTCCCGAACTAATATCGAAAACCATCTGGAGCAGGAGTTGATCCTGCGTCATGCCAAGGTGGTGGTAGCCAATCAAAAAGTAGGTATGGCTATCATTAAAGATGGCACATTTCAGCCTCTGGCTACTAATGCGAACTGTTCGTTCGTGGGTACTCTGAGAATAGAAAGAGATGTGGTATTTGAGGATCAAACTAGAGGCGGTAAGAAAAAAGAGACCGACGGCGTGATGTTTATCCTTAGTTTCCGCCTTTTTGGTATCGATGGGACCGTTCTAATCTCCGGAACGGCTGAAATAGATGGGGAAGCGGGCATGATTTCATACGACGAAGAGATGCGTTCTTTGGCTGCCGAAGCCATCACTTATCTGGACACCACGGATGTCTGGGCAAATGTGATTGTTTCCACGACATCTACTGACTGATTGGTTGGATGGTTCGCAAGAGCCATCCGCTTTTTTATTTAAAAAAGTTGCATTGAACAAAAACAAGTGCTAGAATAAGCCGGTATTTAGATAAAAATCCTATGCGATATTCCAACCTATTTGGCAAAACTAGCAAAAGTATTCAGGCTGATGCCGACAGCGCCAATGCCAAACTGCTTACCCAGGCTGGCTTTGTGAACAAACAAATGGCCGGTGTTTATAATTATCTGCCTTTGGGTTTGCGAGTTCTTACAAAAATTCAAAATATTATTCGTGCAGAAATGAATGCGGTGGGTGGCAACGAAATACTTATGCCAACTATGACCCAAGAGTCTAGCTATGTGCAAACTGGCCGAGATAAAATGGATGTTTTGTTTCATCTTAAAGGGAGAGACGATTCGGAGTTGGTTTTAAATCCTACCCACGAAGAAGTGGTAACGCCTTTGGCGCAAAAGTATACTTTTTCTTATCGTGATTTGCCAGTATCTGTTTATCAGATTCAAAATAAGTTTCGCAACGAACCGCGCGCCAAATCCGGATTGCTTCGCGGACGTGAATTTAACATGAAAGATATGTATTCTTTCCATGTTTCGCACGAGGATTTGGATAATTATTACGAACAAGTAAAACAAGCTTACTTTAAAATTTACACCAAATTAGGAATTGGCGATATTACAGTTCTAACTTATGCGTCTGGTGGAGTTTTTAGTAAATATTCGCATGAGTTTCAAACTTTTGCCGAGGTGGGTGAAGATACCATTTATTTTTGTGGTAAGTGCAAAGTGGCGGTAAACAAAGAAATTATAGATGATCAAAAAGGTGCCTGTCCAGAATGCGGAACTTCGGAATTAGAAGAGCGACAAGCGATAGAGGTAGGAAACATTTTTAAATTGGCAGATAAATTTTCTAAGCCATTTGATTTTGAATATGCAGACAGCAATGGAAAAAATCAGTTGGTTCAGATGGGATGTTATGGTATTGGCCCATCAAGATTAATGGGTACTTTGGTAGAAATTTTTCATGATGAAAAAGGAATTATTTGGCCAAAAGAAGTGGCTCCATACGCAGTGCACCTAGTTTCATTGGGCGCAGATGAAAATATAAAAACAGAAGCGGAAAAATTATATAATCAGTTGGTAGAAAAAGGTGTAGAAGTTTTGTGGGACGATCGAGATGCTAGCGCCGGAGCCAAACTCGCCGATGCAGATTTGATTGGTATTCCAACGAGACTAGTTGTTTCCAAAAAAACTTTAGCCGAAGAGAGTGTAGAATTAAAAGAAAGAAATAAGAGCGAAGCGGAGATGGTAAAAATGTCCGAACTGTTAAGCAGAATTTAAAAACTAAACAAAAAAATCCCCGAGTTGGGGATTTTTTTGTTTAGTTTTGTTTAGAGGTTTTCGTCCTTGCGGCGAAGAATATTCCAGTGAATAAGGAATAGTGGGATACCAACTACGATCATAGATATGTCGCGTACCACACTATTTTGTTTTTGAGCAATGCGGTTGGTCTCTTGTTGTTTGGCGCTTATTGCATTTTGTTTCTCACATTCTTCTACAGACATTACTGGTCCTCTGGAAAGATCTTCTTTTATACCAGGTGGTAAAGGTTGTGGGCCTGTACATACACTTGGCACATAGTACATATCTTTATCGGCAGCAGTAAATACCCAAGTTTTAAGAGCTATATTTATAGCATCGGCGAAAGAGAAAACGACCATCATTAGAGCTACGAAACAGACTAGGTAGAAGTATATACTTTTTATGATTCTTCCTTTTGACGCTGGGTTTAGATTATCCATACTGTGATATGATTAGTTAGTTAAAATTTAAATCAATCCCATTTTTGTTTTTACTTCTTCCATTTTTTTCTCTGCCACACCCTTTGCTTTTTTGGCACCATCTTCCAAAATCTTTTTTACTTTGTCATCGTCTAAGGCATTAAATTTATCTTGAAACTGTGAGATAAATTCTACAACTACCCCGGACAATCCTTTTTTGAAATCTGCATAGCCTTTGCCTGTATATTCTTTTTCTATATTTTTTATACCTTGGCCAGAAAGTAGAGAATATATAGTAAGTAGGTTGGCTAGCGCTGGTCTGTCTGCGCCGGATTCTATGGTAGTACCAGAGTCGGTAACTGCGCGAGATATTTTTTTGGCAACTACTTCTGGGGAATCAAGTAGGGCGATATAGTTGTTGGCGCTAGTGGCGCTCTTGCTCATTTTTTTGGTTGGGTCGTCTAGTCCCATTATACGAGCGCCCTCTTTATTTATCATTGGCTCAGGCTCAACAAATGTTTTGCCATATAGCGAATTAAATCTTGCAGCCAAATCGCGGGTTAATTCTACATGCTGTTTTTGATCTTCGCCAACTGGTACTACTTCTGGGCTATATAATAGGATGTCGGAAGCCATAAGTACTGGGTAATCGAATAGACCCATATTTATATTTTCTTTGTGATCTTTGGCTTTATCTTTAAACTGCGTCATGCGTTCTAGTTCAGAAACTTTGGCAACTGTATTTAAAATCCAAGCCAACTCGGTATGCTGTGGTACGTGTGATTGAACAAAAATTGTAGACTTGTTTGGGTCAACCCCCAAAGCCAAATAAGTTTTGGCTACATTTAAAACATTTTGACGAAGTTGTTTAGGGTCTTGTTTTATGGTTATGGCATGCAAATCTACCACGCAATAAAAAGCGTCGTATGAGTTTTGTAGCTCTACCCAGTTTTTGATTGCGCCCAAGTAATTACCCAAGTGCAGGTTGTTGGTTGGTTGTACGCCGGAGAAAACTCGTTTCATGGTGGTAAGTTTAAACAGATTAATTGATTACTTGGATAGTTTACCGAATTTGACTGTGATTGTAAACAATCGGCCTAAGGGGTTGATTTTTATCGTTTTATATGGTATAGATAAATTTGTATTCTTCCCACACAAACCACAAGAGGATATATGGAAGTTCCGTGTAGGTACGTCGTAGATCGTGAAGTTAGCCTCTATCTGCTTCTTTATGTGCTCCTCAAGAGCAAGCTGTCCGAAGAGCAGCAGGAAGTAATTGGCACGATGGACGAGATGGATGCCGAGTTGCACAACTTGGCCAAGCTGGTATTGCCTGGCTATGCGAGTCAGTGGCCAAAGATGGCCCGTTTGCAGCTTCCGCATTTGGAGTCAGCTCTGCAGGAGCGGTTTCCGGAGTTGGTTCAGCTCCCTGTCAAGCACTTGCTTGGAGCAAGTCAGTTCCGAACGTGGTTGACTCATCAGGTCGCTCGCTTCGGTGAGTGGCTAGATATCGATTCGAAGGGGTAGTATAGTGGCGGAAGCCAAAATCGGTTGGGGCGCGGACTCTGTGTAGGACCGCCCTTTTTTAATAGTGATAATTTCTACTGGAGTTAATCATCATAGCTCGATAAATTTGCTCCCACAAAAATACCCGTGCCATTTGGTGAGTAAAAGTCATAGAAGATAAAGAAAGTTTGAGTTTAGCAAGTTTTAAAATAGATTCGTGCAGGCCAAGTGGTCCGCCGATAATAAATGTGAGGTGATGAAATTGTTCTAGTTCTGTAAAATGCTGAGCAAATTGTTTGGAAGAAAAGTTTTTGCCATGTTCGTCTAAAACAATTATGTGCGCATCTTTTATTTTTTCTAAAGTACCTATAATTTTTTCTGCTTCTTTTTGTTTTATATTTTCTATATTATCTTTTTCCGAAAAAGATTCTTCTCGCAGTTCGTGAATGGTAATTTTGGCCCAAGGTTTTAGGCGTTTTAGATATTCACTTTCAGCTTCTTGCCAGAAGGTTTCTTTTAATTTTCCCAAAATGATTAAATCTATGTGTAACATAATGAGTATAAAATTTTTGCCCCGTCCTTTTGTGAAGAACGGGGCTGGTGAGGAAGTGGTATTCCCGAGCTAGTTTCGGGTTATCGACCACGATTCCTTCTCTTGATGAGGCCGCGAGCCGGCTGTCCAGATTGTTTTCGGTGTCGCCCCCTGGCGCTATTGTTCTTCTGTTTCCTTCTCGTGTGAAATGGTGGGTAGCGCACCTCTTCGGACGGTCTCCGAAATTCGGTATACTGTAAGCCCAAGACGGAGCAGTAGAGAAAGATGATGAGTGGCACGGCGCCTCCCTTTGGGTTGTTGGTGTAGCAGTCCGGCGTTGACCGGAAAGATACATTTGCACTCCGGATACTACATGAATAATGTGCAAAAGTCAATCTTGACAACTATAGATTAATACTTTTACAGGTTAAAATGGATGTGATATATTTTATGTATACTTATTTTATTTTAAACGTATGTCAAATAGACAAGAGCGTGGAATAGGTGAAGAAAATATAGAAGTTTTTCAAAATCCGGACAAACCGGTTGTGGAAGCTAGTCCGCTGGCTCCGGGGGTGCTAAAAGTAAAAAGAGGTGATGCGCCACCATCAGTAAATAAGGTAGATAGAGCGACTGCGCAAGCAAGACTCGATTCTTTAAAGGGACCTGGGTCTAAAATTGTAGGTGGTGGGTCTGCACCTAGTCGAAATGGAAAATTTAGTAGATGAAATGAAAATCCGGTCGCATTGTGCGAGCGGATTTTTTCTTTGTGCTACTAGAATAACTACGTTTCGCTTAAAGCACGAGAGGGTGATTGTTCGTTGACAATACACCGAAACTTGCAACCGATAGGAAGTACCAAATGTCGAAATCTCCAAAGAAAAGGACCCCAGCAGAGGAGCTGGCTTGGTTATGTGATTTTTCTATTACCGCCTGCGTGGCTCACGTGAGTGAGTTTGCGCCAGGCACTGATTATTTCAAGGCTGCCGAAGCAGATGCATCGGTGGTCATTGAGAGTCTAAAGCAGACGCCGGATCTCACAGGTGTGATTATCGACGGTATGGCCAGCGTGCGCCGTCCCGGTATTCTTGATGACAGCGTGGTGTTCTATAACAGTACCGAAGAAGAGGTGCTCGCACACCTTGAAAAGGTGCCATCGCACGACCACGTTCACTGGATGTTTAACAAACTTTTAGAGATCCAAGATGTGTGGCTTGGCAAATTCCGTAAGGCGTTGCCGGCAGTCAAGATTGTTTATTCGGCCGACTCGGACGACTTGGCAGCTACGGCCGAGCGCATGTTGCGGGTGATTGTGCAGTCTGCAACGGTAAAAGCTTCTCAGACTAAGAAGAGTTTGGAAGAGCAGCGTGATGAGCTGCAAGCCAGGCTCGATGGTCCGGGCAAGCTGACTAGCTCTGTTCTGCAGGCTAAGTTGCACGAGCTCCAATCTAAGCGCAAAAAGTTGGTTGGAACCTCTGGTAAGAGTGAGCTCAGGGCAGTTGAGGCTGATTTTGCCGAGGCGAAAGAAGGCCTACATCTTCTCGCTGAGCGTGAGCGGTTGGTAATTAAGCTTCGAGTCAATAAGGCAAAGAAGAAGCAAAAGTTAATCGAAAAAACCGAAGCCGAGCTGGTTTCGGTTCAAGCCGAGATTAGCGCCAGAGAAGATGGTGTGGTCAAGGCACTGAACAAGGCTATTGAAGCTAGAGAAAGGTTCAGTGGCGAGGTTGGCAAGAAAGCCGATCGCGATGCCCTTGATTTGGACATTAAAGAGCTTCGAAAGAGCATCGAAGATATTAGAGAAAAAATTGCCAAGATCCAAACCAGAATGACCAAGCTGGAAAAGGTCTTTAAGAACTTGCGTGAATCGGAAACTAGCCCGGTATACGGTAAGCGTATGACCGAGCACGTGCGCAGGTTGTATAAGCGCTTCTATGCTTTGGGTCAAAAGCACAATGTCCAAGTTGTGTTCAAGCCCGAAGTGCTGGTCTTTGGAAATTTGGTGATTGACTATGCGCACGATCGCGGCCGCACTTGGCAGCCGATGCCTGGGCGTGTGCGTCGATTGGCAGAGTCGTATCATGGAATGATGACAAGCTATCGTGAAAACATTGCCGAAGCGCTGGAGGAGCAAAAGGCTGCTACGCGCGAGGTGGATGTTGTTATGGAGAGCGGTCATCACGGTGTCTTCTTTGCTCGTTGGCAGAAGCAGGAGCTTACGCCGGAAGAAATTCGCATGCAGCACGTGAACACGTACTACACGGGTGCAAGCGATGATGTGAAACACACGGTGTTTATTGCAGGTATGCCGTTTGAGCCGCAAGATGAGATCGATAAGTACCTCAAGCGACAGAAGCCGGGTCGGACCCGTGCTGGCAAGCCTATTGCCAGTTCTTCGCACCCCGTGTTTATTCGTAACTCTCAGAAGTCAGTTGCCGGTGTGACGCTTGTGCGTAAACACAACCACGGACTAATTTCCGTGGAAGCGATTATGTACTTTCTCTACCGGAATAAGCAGGTGTTGGAACAGTTCAAGGGCGTGATGATTCTGCTTGATTCAGATAATCACTTGAACTCGCCCGAAATGGATTGCCCAGGCACTCTCGGTGAGCTTGCCCTTCTTGATCAGCTGATCAAGAATCCTATGGTGCTCTACAACCAGAAGATCTATGTGGGTGGCAACCTTAACTTGGGTGATGTATCCGAAGCGAACTCCAAGAAGTGGAAAGAGGCAGTTAAATTCCGTCGCCCGGTGATGGAAATTCTTCAGGAAATCGCTATGCTCGTCGCTGGAACTGATACCAGCAACCCCAAGTCTGTGGCCGAGACTGCGCTTCGTTGGGCCAACGACATGATGGGTGGAGCAAACGAGAGTATGAAGTTGAATATGCGGGTAACGAAGTGGTTCCTCAAGGAGAAATTCATGAGGATCTATAATCAGAGCCCGACTCGTTTGCGCGACATTATGGCCGTGTTGGAGGGCAATCACTTTGCCGATGCGGTGCGTGATGTTGGTATTCAGGAGTTTACTTTGTTTGAGGAGTGGTTAATTGCTATGCGGGATGCGCACATTGATTTTCCGGAGAAGGGGCGCAAGCCTTTCCCTGTGAGAATCGAGGCCGGTGGCGAACCGCAATACTTCCAGCCGGATAATGGCAAGGCCGAAGTAGTGGTGCACTTAGGAGGTTATAGCAGTGCTCGACAAGGAATTATTGAGAAGTTTGGTGTGGGCCATGATGGCAAGTTGCTAGTGCAAGCTCCTTGTAGGGTTGGGCTCACTCACGAGCCGAACGCCATCTTGAATAAGGCTCGTAACCAGAACGCTGACGTGACCTATGCGGGGCATACGCATGAGTTTTACGTCATGGCAGATAAGAGTGGCACTAACAAGGTGCGTTTCATCCATCAGCTGGGTGCAACGCAGCGAGTGTCTGCTACAGAGCTAATGTATGGTGGATTGCCTCGTACGTCTGGAGTAGCGCTGGCTGTTATTCCGCGTCCAGGGCGATATTGGACTATGATGATCCCTATGAACCACATGCGTCGCATTGGTGAGGCGCAGCGAATGGTTGATGCAGAAGCAGAGGTGGCCAAGAAGAATGGTAAAAAGAAAGAGTAAGAATTTTTTTAAACTAGGTTGTTGGGGTGTTCGGAATGTCCGAGCACCCCTTTTTTTGTTGTCAGCGACGAGATGAGCTTGCGAATCCGTCTGGCTGACAATCCGCCGCGTTTGCGGGTGCCACAGAGCCGAATGGGTGTGCGGTGGAGGGAGAGGCGGATACAATGAAGTAATTAAATCCACTTTTTAAGTAACTCACCAAACTTATTTTGTTCAATTGCAGTTCGTGCTTGGTTCATTAGATCAAGCATAAAATATAAATTGTGAATGCTGGCCAAACGCATGCCGGAAAGTTCGCCAGCATTAAAAAGATGGTGCACGTACGCACGAGAATAATTTATGCAAGTATGGCATTTGCAATCTGGATCTATGGCGCCAGTATCTTTTGCATATTTTTTATTTGTAATATTGATTCGTAACTTTTCGTCTATATTTCTGTTTACAAATACCATGCCATGTCTGGCCAGTCTGGTAGGAGCCACACAATCAAACATATCTACGCCGTGCTCTATTGCAATAAGTAAATCTGTAGGGGACAAGCCGATACCCATAGCATAGTGCGGTTTGTTTTCTGGAATAAGAGGAAATACCCAGTCTAAAATATCGGCCGTTGCTTTCATATTATATCCCACAGATTCGCCGCCAATGGCGATACCGTCAAAATCTAAAGATGAAATATATTTGGCAGATTCTTCGCGTAGATTTTTGTAAACAGATCCTTGGATAATACCAAAAAGAAATTGTTTATAATCACGAGTATTTTTTGTAGATAATTCTTTGTGCGCATCTAGGGATCGTTTGGCCCAGCGGTGGGTGCGTTCCATTGCTTCGCGCGCATATTTTTCTTCTACATTGTCCGGAGTGCATTCATCAAATGCCATTATAATATCGGCGCCAATTTTGTGTTGGATCTCTACGGCTATTTCTGGAGTAAAGCGATGTGAGCTCCCATCTATATGTGAGCGAAAAGTAACACCTTCTTCATCTATAGAAACAAGTTGGCCTTGTTCTCGTTTGTCATTCTGAGGCGTAGACGAAGAATCCCTTTTGTCCGAACGAGAGGGATCCTTCACTCCGTTCAGAGCCTGTCCTGAGTTTGTCGAAGGGATGACAGACTGCTGTCGGTCATCTTTTTGTTTGCCCAAACTAAATACTTGAAAACCACCACTATCGGTAAGGATTGGCTTGTTCCAGTTCATGAATTTGTGAAGTCCGCCAAAATCGTTTATTAAATCTTCGCCCGGGCGTAAATGCAAATGGTAAGTATTACCCAAGATAATCTGAGCTGGTAAATTTTGCAGGTCAGTTTGGTCTAGAGTTTTGACTGTGGCTTGTGTGCCGACAGGCATAAAAATAGGTGTTTGAATATCACCATGATCTGTATGGATTATGCCAGTTCTGGCACGGGAATTTGTGTCTTTGTGTTGTAGTTCAAAAAATGACATATTTTGGGGAAAGCTTAGCATGATTTTTGCTTTGTAGCAATGATATATAAATAAGCCCCAGGACATCTAGTCCTAGGGCGGTCATCCTTACTGCGCAAGCAGTGCAGCCTGTCCATCTGCAACTCGCCTGATCTCGTCTCGCAACCACGTAGTGCGTGGTTGGTATTGTGGCGGAGTGAGCTGGACCATTCGGTCAAAAAGATGGTAGTAGTGGTCGCGAGTTTCTGCTACCTGCTTTTTACGGAACGCTTCATCGGTCTGTGCAAGGTCTCGAAGATTGAAAAGTCTATCGCAACCTTTGATGGCAAGCATTTCCCAATCAATGGATAGCATTAGACGTTCCAAGTATCCCTCTTCCGGGATCTTGCTTAGACCCTTTACCTTGGTAACCACATTGCTTCCAAATGCATGCTCAATCATTTCAGGTGTTAGGTCTTCCGTGTCTTCCAGACTATCGTGCAGCAGAGCAGTGATAATCATCTCGGCATCAACGATTTTCACTTCGTCGATCAAGATTAGTGCCGCTCCGCGCAGGTGTTCGAAATACCGGATTGGTTTCCCTTCATCATCCACGCTCTTGCGAACTTGGGCGCGATGCCCAAACTTTGCCATCATGTAAGCGAATCGAATGTCGCACAGTATGCTGGGAGCGAAGAACGGGTTGATACGGCTAAAGAACAGCTCTTTGTTTTCGACGGGCTTCGTCACTAGTTTCCTCCTACTTGGATTGTGAAAGAATGGGTGATTATATGTAAATTTTTTATAACTGTCAATAGTAGTATTATAAATATGAATTTATTAAAAATAATCCCCAAGTAGGTAGTGTTTGTTGCTCTGGTGTCGATGGTAAAGATGTGGTAGTATTTACTTGGTTAAATTTTAAGTGTATTGTATGCCAGGAGAAAAACCAGGCGGTAATCCAGGAGAAAAAATGAGAGATGAATTCGATTTGAATACTGAGCCTACTCCAGAAGAAGAAGCGAGACAAAAAGAATTGGCTCAAGCAAGAATGGATCGGCTGGCTCAAAGAAGTGAAGAAAGGAAATCTGTAAAAGCAAAGCCTGCAGTAGTGGGGGAAGTGGATTCTCCTTTTGAAAATCCTGTTAAAGCTCCTAAATTAGGAAAGATAAAAGACAATGTATCAAAATTAAGTTTGGGAACAAGCAGTACTAGGAGGGCACAAGAAGCCAAACAGTCTGGATTTATGAGTGGTAGATCCGAAGAAGGCCAAGAAACAGACCGTAATAGAGACATAAAAGATATATTAAAGAAATTTGTTTTTGCTGGTAGTTTTAAATTACGCACATCACAAGAAAAAGGAAAATTTGTTTTGAGAGTTCTCTCTGGAATAGAAGGGCATAAAGATACCAGGGTGATATTGAAAGTTGAAGGTACAATGGAAGATATTAAAGCCAAGTTAGAAAAACATTTGAATCATAACTTTACAAGAAAATAATATATTAAAACCATAACGGTCTATGCCTGGTGCAAAGTTGGTGCTAAAAGATGGTTCGGAATTTGAGGGGTTTTCTTTTGGTTCAGAGACTAGCATGGCAGGAGAAGTGGTATTTAACACAGGTATGGTCGGCTATCCCGAAACCATGACCGATCCTTCGTACAGAGGGCAAATTTTGGTACTTACTTATCCGTTGGTAGGAAATTATGGTGTGCCGGGCGACGCAAACCCAGAAGAACTTTTTAAAAATTTTGAATCAGACAAAATCCAAATTCAAGGATTAATTGTAAGTGAGCAGTGTGAAGGATTTTCTCATTGGAGCGCCAAGCAATCTTTGTCTGATTGGATGAAAAAAAATAATATTCCAGGAATATTTGGTGTAGACACGCGCGAGCTTACCAAAAAATTACGCTCTAGTGGTACTATGCTGGGTAAGATTGTAGTAGAAAATACTACGATAGATTTTGAAGATCCTAATTTACGTAATTTGGCAGCTGAAGTAAGTGTGAAAGAGCCTGTGCGATATGGCGCAGGAGAAAAAACAGTAATAGTGGTAGATTGTGGTGTAAAAAATAATATCATTCGTTCGTTTGTAAATAGAGGCATTTCGGTTTTACGAGTGCCTTGGAATTATAATTTCTTAGAAGAAAAAGCTGACGGCATACTTATTTCTAATGGTCCGGGTGATCCAAAAATGTGTACAGACACAATTGCCAATGTAAGATCTGCTTTGGCAGGCAATAGGTCAATACTTGGTATATGTTTGGGTTCGCAAATTTTGTCGCTCGCTGCCGGAGCCAACACTTATAAATTAAAATATGGGCATAGGGGCCAGAATCAGCCATGCGTAGAAATGGGAACAAAAAAATGTTTTATCACTTCACAAAATCATGGTTTTGCAGTGGACACAAAAACCCTGCCACAAGATTGGCGCGAGTGGTTTACCAATGATAACGACGGCACAAACGAAGGTATTATTCATATTTCTAAACCATTTTTTGGCGCACAGTTTCACCCGGAAGGCGCGCCCGGCCCAGACGACAGCGAGTTTATTTTTGATATGTTTATACGAACATTGTAGCTGTCATTCTGAGCAAAGCGAAGAATCCCTTAACCTACGAATAATAAAGATTACTATGTCTACATTATGGCCAGTGAAAGTGGAACATTGTATGTCGGCGTAACAAACGATTTAACCCGCAGAATTTCAGAGCACAAACAAAATTTAATTGAAGGTTTTACTAAAAAATATAAATGTCATAAATTAGTATATTACGAAAACTATTCAGATATAAAACAGGCTATTGCGAGAGAAAAGGAGATAAAAGGATGGTTAAGAAAAAAGAAAGAACAGTTAATTAAAAATATAAATCCTGGTTGGAAGGATTTAAGTGTAGAGTGGGTGTAAAGGGATCCTTCATTTCATTCAGAGCCTGCACTGAGCCGTAGCGAATGTGATGACAACGCCTGTCATTCTGAGCAAAGCGAAGAATCCCTCTTGTCCGAACGAAAGGGATCCTTCACTCCGTTCAGGATGACAAAACGGATCGATTAGCTATAAATCCGCGTAATCCGTGTTTTATGATCAGAAATATCAAACCAAAGAAAATTTTAATCCTAGGCTCCGGCGCTCTGCAGATTGGGCAGGCTGGCGAGTTTGATTATTCTGGAAGTCAGGCAATCAAAGCCTTAAAAGAAGATGGAATTTTTACAGTATTGGTCAATCCAAATATCGCTACTATCCAAACTTCAGATCATTTAGCAGATAAAGTATATTTTTTGCCGCTTAATATTTTTTTCGTAGAACAAGTAATTGCCAAAGAAAAACCGGATGGTATTTTGCTTGGCTTTGGTGGTCAGACTGCACTAAATGTTGGCGTGCAACTCTACGAAAAAGGTATTTTAGAAAAGTACAATGTAAAAGTTTTGGGTACACAGGTAGAAGTAATAAAAGACACAGAAGATAGGCAATTATTTTCTAACAGAGTGGCAGAGGTTGGGTTAAAAGTCGCTAGAAGTGTAACTGCCGGCACTGTTCAAGAAGCACTGGACGCTGCAGACAAAATTGGCTATCCGGTAATGTGTCGCGTGGCTTATGCTTTGGGCGGATTAGGGTCGGGAATTGTGCAAAACAAAGCCGAGTTGGAAGAAAAAACAAACAGAGCTTTTGCTTTTACAAATCAAGTTTTAATTGAAGAATGTTTGTATGGTTGGAAAGAAGTAGAATACGAAATTGTACGCGATGTCCACGATAATTGTATTACGATTTGTTCCATGGAAAATTTTGATCCAATGGGTATCCATACTGGAGATAGTATCGTGGTAGCACCTGTGCAAACTCTTACTGCCAAAGAAAATTTTAATTTGCGTGCTATTGGTATAAAGCTAATTAGGCATCTAGGAATTATTGGTGAGTGCAATATTCAATATGCGCTGGATCCAAACTCTGGTGATTATCGTATTATAGAAGTAAATGCTCGTCTTAGCCGCAGTTCGGCTCTAGCTTCCAAAGCTACCGGCTATCCGCTGGCGTTTGTGGCTACCAAATTGGCTTTGGGTTATGCGCTTAACGAAGTAGAAAATATTATAACCAAAGAAACCTCGGCCTGTTTTGAGCCAGCACTTGATTATATTACGCTTAAATTTCCTCGTTGGGATTTGCAGAAATTTGAACATGTAAACAAAGTGCTTGGTACAGAAATGAAATCTGTGGGGGAAGTAATGGCAATTGGCCGTAGTTTTGAAGAAGTTCTGCAAAAAGCGATTCGCATGTTGGACGTTGGTATGAATGGTTTGGTAGGTAATGACATTGATTTTGCAGAATTAGATAAAGAAATTACTCAGCCAACAGACAAAAGGATTTTTGCGATTGTCCAGGCTATAAAATCCGGATATTCTATAGAAAAAGTTCACGAACTTTCCAAAGTTGATAATTGGTTTTTGCATAAACTAAAAAATATAATTGATTTGGAAAGTAAATTAAAAAATTATAATTTAGAAACTCTGCCTATAGAAGTTTTGCGACCAGCCAAACAAGCCGGATTTTCGGACAAACAAATAGCTGGGGTAATAGGTTCTGTGGCCGAAGCGGTACGCGCCAAGCGAAAATCATTGGGAGTGTTGCCGGTTGTAAAGCAGATAGATACTCTAGCCGCCGAGTACCCCGCTAAAACAAATTATTTATATCTTACATACAATGGCCGCGAAAACGATATTGTTCGCTCTACAGAAAAACAAGTTATAGTGCTTGGCAGTGGTCCGTATCGCATTGGTTCGTCGGTAGAGTTTGATTGGTGTTGTGTAAATTCTCTCATGAGTCTGCAAAAAGCTGGTTACAAAACTATTATGATAAATTGTAATCCAGAAACTGTTAGTACTGACTACGATGTTTCCGACCAATTATATTTTGAAGAATTAAGCCTAGAAAAGATTTTGGATATTTATGAATTTCAACAGCCGTTGGGCGTGGTAGTTTCTATGGGTGGCCAAACACCAAATAATTTGGCTCTAAAGTTGCACAATGCGGGTGTAAAAATTTTGGGTACAACGCCGGAACAAATAGATAATGCCGAAAGCAGGCATAAATTTTCTCAGATTTTGGATAGTCTAGAAATAGACCAGCCGGAATGGAAAGAACTTACCGATATAGATTCGGCCAAAGAGTTTGCGCAGCGAGTGGGATATCCGGTTTTGGTGCGCCCCAGCTATGTTCTTAGTGGTGCTGCGATGAGCATATCTTATAGTGAAGATGATTTGGAATTATTTTTGAAAAAAGCAGTTGATTTAAACAAAGAATATCCGGTGGTGATAAGCAAATTTATTACCAAGGCTAGAGAGATAGAGATGGATGCGGTAGCCAACAATGGCGAGTTATTTTGCTATGCCATTTCCGAACATTTAGAAAACGCGGGCGTGCATTCTGGAGATGCTACGCTTGTATTTCCTCCACAAAAAACATATTTGGAAACAACTCGCAGATTAAAAGTAATTGCCAAAGAAGTGGCCAAGGCTTTGCAAATTACTGGTCCGTTTAATATGCAGCTCATTGCCAAAGATAATGATATTAAAGTAATTGAATGCAATTTGCGCGCATCTCGCAGTTTTCCATTTGTATCCAAAGTTTTAAAAATAAATTTTATAGATATTGCTACCAGATTAATGATGGGGGAGTCTGTACCGAAATTAAGTCGATCGTCTTTCGATTTGGATTATGTGGGTGTAAAAGCGTCGCAATTTTCTTTTACCAGATTAAAGGGTTCTGATCCAGTGACGCGCGTAGAGATGAGTTCTACTGGAGAGGTGGCGTGTCTAGGAGATAATTTGAATGAAGCGTTTTTGAAAAGCGTAATTTCTACTGGTTTTAATGTGGAGCCAAAATCAGTTTTGTTATCTATTGGTTCGCTGGATAAAAAAACCGCCTTTTTGGAAGAAGCTAAAATTTTGCAGACTATGGGAGTAAAAATTTATGCTACCACCGGCACAGGCGCATTTTTGAAAGAAAATAATATTGAAGCAGAAGTTTTGGAATGGAATTTGGAAAATGGCCAACCAAATGTGATGTCGCACTTGTCCGATAAAAAAATTGATTTGGTGATTGGTATTCCTAGTAACACCGAGAAGGCCGGGTTAAGTAATGGCTATTTGGCTAGAAGAAAAGCCATAGATCAGAACATTTCTCTTATTACTAATTTGGAATTTGCCAGACGTTATGTAAAAGCTATTAGTAAATTTAAAATGAGTGATCTGAAAATAAAAAGCTGGGATGAGTATTTATAAAATTATAGGGGCTAAAGCCCATATAATCTCATTCGTTCGAAAATATTTAAGCAAGCTAAATATCTTACTCACTCATTTCGATTATGATTGATTTTGTAAAAGAGCTGAATCAAGAACAGCTAGAAGTAGTTTTACACGGCGATGGGCCGTGTTTAGTTTTGGCTGGCGCCGGGAGCGGCAAAACCAGAGTAATTACTTATCGGGTAGCATATCTGTTGGAGCAAGGCGTAGATCCAGAAAATATATTGCTCGTCACCTTTACCAATAAAGCGGCCGACGAAATGATTCGTCGTGTACAGAGCTTAACCAATTCTCCAAAACGCTTGCCTTGGGCCGGCACGTTCCATCATATTGCCTATAGGATTCTCAAAATTTATGCAGCTATTTTGGGTTACAAAAGTAATTTTTCGGTATTAGACAGCGATGATAGCGAAACAATTTTAAAGTTATGTGCCAAACCATTTAAATCCGATACGGGTCGAACTAAATTTCCTTCGGCACGCGTGCTTCAATCTATAATTAGTTTTGCTCGTAATTCCGAAACTACAGTAGAAGATGTATTGGATTTAAAATATCCGCAATGGATGGTTTTTGCCGATCAGATAAAAAGCGTGGCACATGAATATGAAGTGAAAAAGAAAGAAGCCAATGCTATGGACTTTGATGATTTGTTGGTAAATTTTTGTAATTTATTAAATCACGAACAGGCATTAAAAAAGTATTCGCAGCAGTTTAAATATATTTTGGTAGACGAATACCAAGATACAAATAAAATTCAATCTTCTATAATCAAAAAATTGGCTAGTGCGCACGGCAATATGCTTGTGGTGGGCGATGACGCACAAAGTATTTATTCTTTTCGCGCCGCTGACATTGCCAATATTTTGCAATTCGAAAAAGAATTTCCAAATGCCAAAGTATTTAAATTAGAAACCAATTATCGTTCCACGGCCGAAATTTTAGATGTGGCCAACGACGTTATAGTTAATAATACAAAGCAATACAAAAAACAATTAAAAACTGTATTAGAAAATGGAGAAAAACCTACGCTTCACCCGCAGATGGACCAATCCAATGAAGCTGAATTTGTAACCGGTAAAATTTTGGAGCTACTAGACAAAGGCACGCCGGCCAACGAAATTGCAGTTTTGTTTCGCGCGGCGCACCATTCACAGCTTTTGGAAATGGAGTTAGTAAAAGCCGGGATTATTTATGATTACCGCGGAGGGCTTAGATTTTTTGAACGCGCTCACGTAAAAGATGTTTTGGCATATTTACGAATACTAAATAATTTGACCGATACAGCCGCGTGGATGCGTGTGCTTATGCACGAAGAGGGAATTGGCGCGGTGGCAGCTAGTAAAATTACTGAAGCATTAAAAAAAGCAACCAACGTGGAAGATGTGAAAATAATCGGTCAAGAAATTTTGGGAGAGAAAGCCAAAAATGGTTGGAATAATTTTGTGCGCATCTGGGAAAGTATGTTGGGCAAAAGCCGCACCGATACTTCTGGGCTTATACAATCTGTAATTAATTCTCCGTACAAAGACTATTTAGAAGGAGAATATATAGATAGTAGAGATAGATTAGAAGACATTGCCCAGTTGCAAGTTTTTGCCGAAAAATATAATGAATTAGAGCAATTTTTGGCCGAAGCTACGCTGCAAGAGGGTTTTGGTGGTGGCAAAGGTGGAAATCAAAACAGAGAAAGTTCTGGTCCAAAAGTGGTATTGTCTACAATTCATCAAGCCAAAGGGTTAGAATGGGCGGCTGTGTTTATTATCAATTTGGCCTCAGGTGCTTTCCCAAACGATAGAGCGCTGCACGAAAATAATGGATTAGAAGAAGAACGCCGGTTGCTGTATGTGGCCATAACTCGTGCCAAAAAACATTTGCACCTTACGTATCCTATGTCGGGGGGTGGGTTTGGAGATTCACTTGCCGGTCCAAGTATGTTTTTAGGAGAGATTAGTTCGGATTTATTAGAGGATCATTCGCTTCTTTCTTATGGTAATGGTTTAGTGCTCAACGACGAAGCAGCTGGTGTGACATATATAAATGAAGACAAACCATTGCGTATAAAACCGGGCAGTTTTTTGCGTGGTTTGGACGATCTTTAGAGCTTTTTTAGCAAAAAATCAGATTGACTTTTTGTCGATTTTTTGATATAATACTTACATTATACAATGTAATTTATATTTATGGACCAACTATCTAGGGTGCCTGATTCTGTAAAGTCAAAAGAACCAATTCCGATGTTACGAATTCCAATAGAATCGGATGTGCATGCAGAAGTTGGTGGAGAAATAGATCAATCAAAAGCAGAGGATGTAGAAGGTAAAAGAGAATCTACTTTGGACAACAAAGTAGAAAGCACGGTTAATTCATTTTCTGCGTATATTGCCAGAATGGCCAAAGAGCGCGGCGGGCAAATGCCCGTAGCCGAGGCTTCCTCTATTTACTCCAATGATTTATTACCAGGTCTTCGTGGAAAAAGTTTTTCTGAAGGAGAGGAACACGACTTAGAACAAAAAATGGGTGGAACTGGATTTTATGACACAGGAAAAACTATTACAATTCCAACTAATGAAGGTGAAGCAACCTTTAATTTAGTGGCAGTTTCCAAGGCAGGAAAATCAAAACTTACGTTAGAGCCAGGTGCGTATAGTGACATTGCGCAAAGAATAGCCGGCAATTAATTTTTTATATTTATATGGGCGTAGATCATAGAGGTGGAGGGCCAGAACGAAGAAATCAACAAAATTATTTTGATAGCGCAAATACATTTAATGAAATTATTAATTTAATTTCAAAAGCACCAGAAGGATCTTTGAAAGATAGTAAAGGCAATGAAATAGACGCCACAATAATAGTTGGCGTTAAAAGAGTTTTTGAAAATAAAGATTTGGTAGGAAGTGATTTGATAAACTATATTACTAGAAATAATGGGCTTCGAGAAGCGGTGGTGCGAGCGATGGCGCCAAATTTTGATATGGAAAATAATTTAAATAATGTGTGGGTAGGGCTAAAAGCTGCCGAGCACCAAAACAATGAACTAAAAGGAGTAAATGGTTCAGGCGGGAAGCAGCTGTGCCTAATGACAGACAGTAGTGGTAACCCTGTAGATATAGGGATCTACATTCAAGTTTTGGAGCAAATAATGGATTTCTTGAAAAAGAACCCTACAGATAAGATTCCAAATGAAAATCAATACTTTGCCCATTTTACAAGCAAATATGGCTTGCGCGGGGCGATACAAAGAGGTGTGGCTACCCTAACTGGTGATACTGGCCGTTTTACGTACTAGAAGACTTAAGTTAAGGATTTTAATTGTTCGTTAGGGTTGACAAAACCCTTATTTTGTGGTATATAGTTGTACGCACAAGCTGTTCAACCAGGGAGCAAAGAACTGACATGTGTCCTCCTCCAGATCGTAAAGAGCCTAGAGAGCTAAGCACCGGGGAAGTTATCCAAGAGATCGGTAAGATGTTCTTGGGGATCGGCGAATTTGCGATGTGGGCAGCCAAGAAAAAGGCGGCCAAAGTCTTGCGCAAGAGGGCTGTGAAGCCCATTTCCTTCTACTTCTGATTCTGATTTCGACAGAACAGAGGTGAAGCCAATATCCTCGTTCTAACCCGCAATCATAGCGGGGCTGGGGCGGGGTCTTTTTGTTCCCTTGACATTTTCTCTCTGTTTGTATATACTCATACCCAGAACGTCCCCCATGTGGGGGTTCTCCAAAAAGCTGGAGAAAAAGACTCGTGGCTGAGCACATTTTCGTTCAGTTTTTTTGTTTAATTTAAAAAATAAAATTGGTAATTTGTCCATCCGGACAGAGATCCCTGCTCCACCGCTAAAGCTATGGCGGCACGCGGTCGTCGGCCCAAAGGGGCCTCGCTCGGGATGACAAACCAATCCAGAACTCAAATAATTAATAAATAAATTATGCCAACAATTAACCAACTTATCCGCAAAGGCAGAACTAGTAAAGTAAAGAAAAGCAAAGTTCCTGCTTTGCAGTTTACCGTAGACAATTTACACAGACGCAAAACTATTTTTGCAAAGGGATCCTCTTTTAAGAGAGGTGTTTGTACCAAGGTATATACAACCACTCCAAAAAAACCAAACTCCGCTTTGCGCAAAGTAGCCAAAGTACGTTTGAGTAATGGTATGGAAGTAATTGCTTATATCCCAGGTGAAGGACACAATTTGCAAGAACACTCAATCGTGTTGCTTCGCGGTGGTCGTGTAAAAGACTTGCCAGGTGTACGTTACCACATTGTACGCGGTGTTTATGATGCTCAAGGCGTAGAAGGAAGACGCAAAGGCCGCAGTTTGTATGGAGCAAAAAGACCAAAGGCAGCGAAAAAATAGACCCCCCCTTTAATCAAAAATTTTAAACTAACTTAATATGCGCGGTGGAAAAAAAGATTATCAACGAGTTATTGCTCCAGATCCAAAATACGGCAGTGTGTCACTAGCCAAATTTATCAACCATATAATGATGGGTGGTAAAAAAACAACTGCACAAACAATTGTTTACGATGCTTTTGATAAAATTGCTGAAGCTAAAAAAGACCCGATGAAAACTTTTGAAGAGGCTTTAAAAACTGTTCAACCTCAAGTAGAAGTAAGATCTCGTAGAGTAGGTGGTGCCAATTACCAGGTACCTATGCCAGTAAGTGCAAGCAGACAAAATGCTCTTACTTTCCGCTGGATTGTAGAGGCTGCTCGCAACAAAAAAGGTTCAGCTATGGCCGACAGATTGGCCACAGTTCTTCTTGATAGTGCTCAAGGCGTTGGTGATGCGATCAAAAAACGCGATGACGTACACAGAATGGCAGAAGCCAACAAGGCCTTTGCTCACTTTGCTAGATTTGCGAAATAGAGGCTCCGCCTATATTTACTCATTCGCTCGGAAAAACAAAACAATTTGTTTTTCTCTCACTTATTTCGTAAATAGTTTTTTTCAATCAACATATTAAATAAAATAATTTTATGCCTCGAGAATTCCCCATAGAAAAAACTCGTAATATCGGTATCATGGCTCACATTGATGCTGGTAAAACTACAACTTCCGAACGCGTACTTTTTTATACCGGTAAAAAACATAAAATCGGTGAAGTGCACGAAGGTGAAGCAACTATGGACTGGATGGAACAAGAAAAAGAACGCGGTATTACTATTACTTCCGCTGCTACCACTTGTTTTTGGAAAGGACATCGTATAAACCTTATCGACACTCCTGGTCACGTAGACTTTACTGTAGAAGTAGAGCGTTCTTTGCGTGTTCTAGACGGAGCCGTAGCTGTGTTTGACGCTTCTCAGGGTGTAGAACCTCAATCCGAAACTGTATGGCACCAAGCTGACAAATATAACGTACCTCGCGTTGCTTTTGTAAATAAAATGGACAAACTCGGAGCAGATTTCTATATGAGTCTTGCTTCTGTTCAAGAAAGATTATCTGTAAATGCAGTAGCTGTTCAATTGCCAATCGGACAAGACAGCTCTTTTTCTGGTTTAGTAGATATTATTCAAGAAAAAGCTTTCAAATTTGAAGGTGCAAAAGGAGAAAATATTATTGAGATGCCAGTTCCAGAAGATATGAAAGAATTGGTAGCTACTCATCGTGCAAAATTAATGGAAAAAGTTGCCGAAGCCAATGACACTTTAATGGAAAAATATTTGGCCGGACAATCTTTTAGTATTGATGAATTAAAAACTGGTATTCGCAGCATGGTAATCAAGGGTCAAATTTACCCAGTATTGTGCGGTTCCGCTTTGGCTAACATTGGTGTTCAGCTTATGCTTGATGCTGTTGTTGACTACTTACCATCCCCAAGTGATTTGCCTCCAATCGCTGGTTTAAATCCAGATACCAATGCCGAAGAAACACGTCTTGCTTTGGACAAAGAACCTTTCTGTGCTTTGGCCTTCAAGATTGCTACCGATCCATTTGTAGGTAAGCTTATCTTTTTCCGCGTTTACTCTGGTACAGTTTCTGCAGGTACTTATGTTTATAACTCTAGTAATGGTGAAAAAGAACGCCTTGGTCGTATCGTGCGTTTGCATGCTAACCAACGCGAAGATGTATCCGAAGTTTATGCTGGAGAAATTGCAGCTGCTATAGGTCTTAAAGATGTAAAAACAGGTGATACTCTTTGTGATGAAGATAAGCCGATGGTTATGTATCGCCCAACTTTTGCTGAGCCTGTAATCTCTATGGCGATTGAGCCAAAGACCAAAGCTGACCAAGAAAAAATTGGTATGGCTTTGCAGAAATTGGCTGAAGAAGATCCAACTTTCCGCGTTCATACCGATGAAGAAACTTTGCAAACAATTATTGCCGGTATGGGTGAGTTGCATTTGGATATTCTGGTAGATCGCATGCGCCGTGAATTTAAAGTAGAAGCCAATGTTGGTAAACCTCAGGTAGCTTACAAAGAAACTATCAAAATTTCTGCCGAAGCTGAAGGTAAATATATCAAACAGTCTGGTGGTAAGGGTCAGTACGGCCATTGTTGGATAAAAGTAGAGCCAAGAGAGCAAGGCGCAGGTTATGAATTTGAAGATGACACCAAAGGTGGCTCTATTCCAAAAGAATTTATTCCAGCTGTAGAAAAAGGTGTAAAAGCCTCTCTTACTCGTGGTATCCAGGCTGGTTACCCAGTGGTAGACGTAAAGGTTACTGTTTACGATGGTTCTTACCACGAAGTAGACTCTTCCGAAATGTCTTTCAAAATGGCCGGATCTATGGCCTTCCAAGCTGCTTGTAAAAAAGCCAATCCAATAATCATGGAACCTATCATGAAGGTAGAAGTGACTACTCCGGAAGCTTATATGGGTGATGTGATCGGTGATTTGAATTCAAAGCGCGGACAAATTCAAGAAATGTTTGATCGCGGTCAAGTAAAAGTTATCAAAGCAATCGTGCCTCTAGCTAGCATGTTTGGCTACGCTACTACTCTACGCAGTGTTAGTCAGGGACGTGCCAACTACTCTATGGAATTTGGCCACTATGCCGAGGTGCCTCGCAATGTAGCCGAAACTATTATTGCTGGAACACAGAAGTAGTTTTACACTATTAAAACAAATACACCATCTTCATATGAAGGTGGTGTATTTGTTTTAATTATCCACATAGGCTCAATAGTGAATTTATGGTATAATTCTTTCGTAAAGAAACCCTCTTTTATTCTTATGAAAAGGGAAAAATTTTTTAGTTTGTATCCTGCTCTTATCAAAAAAAGATTAAAGAATTTGTTTTTGTTACTTAATTTCAAACATCGCTCCCTCCACTTATTTAAAAAAAGACAATTTCACGCTACGGTGGCCGGTCTTTTGCTTGTAGTTATTTTGGTAAATGTATTTCAGCCTTGGTCAGACGAAATTGCTCAAGGTGCAACTTATACTTTTGTACAAAGCAGTTGGAGTGGGGGAGTTAGCGCTTCGGTTCCTCTACATCCTACCAACCAAACTAGCTGGACAAATTTTTCTACTAGCACAAACACCTTCACTACAGGTACTACCACAGTTACCATAGCCAGTACCACCTATAGCTCTACTGATGACGGTACCTTTACCTCTACCGGTAGTGCAACCGGGGGTGGTTTTAGCAATGGTGTTACCTCTACTGTGGCTGTCTCTGGTAGTGGCGCATCCGCTGTAATTAAATTATCAGGTGGTGTAACTACGATAAATCGGGTTACTGCCACTTCTTCAAATACTGGTACGAGCGCTAACTTTCACGGTGCTTCTCAGATGATTGGTGCTTCAGGGTCAGACTACTTATATTTTGTAGAAGCTGCCAATGAGGGGAGAGCGTTACGCCGCTATTCCATTTCCGGAAATTCGTGGACAGATTTAGCGGCTTATACATACGCTTATTTTGGTGCTCAATTACTTTGGAATGGTACCGACGATTATATGTATCTAGCAGAAGGTCAAAGTAATGCCTTTACTCGTTACTCTATCTCCGGAAATTCGTGGTCATCTATGGCGAATATACCAGCTGCCTTGCCTACAAGCATTACTCAAACTGCGGCCCTGCGCTATGGAACAGAAGATTATATATATCTTTGGAGAGGTGCCGGACAGACAGCATTTTATCGTTATTCAATTAGTGGCGATAGTTGGAGTACCCTCGATGCATTACCAGCTGCGGCTGGCGTTGGTATTCAAGCTATCAGAGATGCAGATAGCAATTTTATTTATGTTGCTAGCGGGGTCAGTACAAATTTTTATCGTTACAATATATCTGCAAATACAACTTCTGCGATGACAGCTATTCCAGCATCCCTTACCGGTATACAGTCTTACGCTCTCCATGATGAAGGTAGTGATTATATTTATCTTTTAGCAAATGATGGTTTTTATAGATATTCTATTTCCGGTAATTCATGGTCGACTATGGCTAGCGCCGCGTCGGTTAATCCAGATTTTGGTTCAACATTAATCCATAGCGCAGGAGAAGATGTTATATATGTAGCAGGTGATTGGGACTGTTGTTCAATTGTAAAATTATGGGGATATTCTATCGCAGGTGATTCTTGGACATCATATCATACAATTACAGCTCATTCGGGTGGTTATGGTTCTCCAAATAAAACAGCTTACCGAAGAGCGGGTGATGACTATTTTTACTTTTTCACTGCCAACCAAGATAATGAGTTGTTTAAATTTACAATAAGCCAAACCGTTTATAACTCTTCTGGTAATTTTACCTCTGCTGCTATGGATTTGGGTGTTGCCAAAATGAATTCTTTTTCATGGAGCAGTACCACGCCTTCGGGGGTAGGTAGCAATTCCATCCAATTCCAGCTTGCGGCCAATAATGATAATAGTACATGGAGTTTTGTGGGGCCGGACGGTACTAGCGGAACATATTTTACAACCAATGGCACGACGGTTTTTCCATCTTCATTGCAACAAAATCTTCGCTATTGGAAATACAAAGCGTATTTGAGTACAGCCGACACTAGTGTAACCCCAGTGTTAAACAGTGTTACTTTTGGTTACTCTTCTTATGCTGCCACAAGCTCGCTTATTTCTTCTATATATGATACAGCCGATCCAACCAATGTAGTGGCCAGTATTGCTTGGACTGAATATGAGCCAACTAGCACCACAGTCAAATTTCAATTACGAACAGGCGCTAGTTCGTCTAGTGTGGCTTCTGCTACCTGGATGGGTCCGGACGGTACAAATTCTTCATACTTTACCACTTTTGGTGGCGAGACAACTACTTCCACCATGCGTGATGGCTCAAGCGATCAGTATTTCCAGTACAAAGTATTTTTAGAAACAACAAACTCTTCATACACTCCAACACTTTCGAGTGTTACAGTTACCTATGTAGTTAATGCTGCTCCAGAGATTCAAAATGTTTTGGCTAGCCAGAGCGCTACTGGCACAGTCTCTATTAGCTATCAGGCACGAGACTCAGACACAGATACAGGTACAGTAAACCCTGGCTATGTTAGTTCCACCTTTGAATATTTAGATGCAAACGGTGCTTATCAAACTATCCCTGCAGGCCAACTTTCGGCTGGAGCAAATAGTGGTATAGCGGTAGATGATGTAAATTGGACTACAAATACTGTTACTTGGACACCGGCATCAGGTTTAAGTGTGGCTGCTAGTAGAATTAGAGTAACAATAAATGATAACGAAGCAGCTAATAACACCACTTCTACTATTTCAGATACTTTCCAAATAGATAGCGTTTCACCAGCTTCGGGTGCGATAGTTGTAGATGGATCTCAAGTGCCGGCTGTTGTTACCCTTACAGCCACCGATAGTTCTTCTTTGTACATGAAAGTTTCGGAGAATAGCACTTTGTCGGATGTTTCTAGTTGGTCCGCTCTTACTGCTACCACCTCTATTACACTTACTGCCAACCCAGCAACAGTTTATGTACAATTTAAAGACGCTTTTAACAATACGTCTAGTATTTTTAGTGCTACTACTCCTAACACGCCAAGCAGTACGATAGTTCAAGATATTTCTAACGTTTTAAACGGGGCTACTGACTACCGTTTGTTTGTGGCTTGGAGAGTAATTACTACTCCAGTGCCAGGTTTTGCAAATTATAGAATTTATAGATCTTTAGATCAATCTGATTGGACTCCGATTGCTACCAACACTTCTATAAACGACAATTATACTGCCGACAGCTCTATATCTTCTAACACACTTTATTACTATAAAGTAAAATCCACTGACTCTTCCGGTAATGTTTCTGTATTTTCTTCTATCGTAAATGCTCGCGCTAACGGGGATCAAGATGCGGGTGAAGGTGGTGGTGGTACGGGAATAGAAAGCGCGCCCGTTATTACATCTGTGGCAACATCATCTGTTTCGCCAACTTCAATTACCATCACTTGGAATACGGATGTTTTATCAAATTCCGTAGTTGGTTTTTCAACTATTCTTGGTAATTTTACCGACAATGTATTATCCGTAGGTGGTATGTTTGATAACCCTAGTTCTGTAGGCGCGCATACTGTAGTTTTAGGTGGTCTCACTCCAAATACTACTTATTATTTTAATGTAAAATCCACTGCTGCTGGTGGCGCGTCTGCCTCTTCTTCGGATGGTGGTAATGGTTTTATTGTTAGAACCTTAAATGGTCCTGTTATTTCCGGTGTTTCGGCTCCAGAAGTTTATAATACTTTTGCCAGAGTAGTTTGGACCACTTCGGAAAACGCAAATAGTTATGTAATTTATTCTACTTCCACCGATTTATCTAACCCTATAGTTACTAGTACTATTGTAACGTTTGGGACTTCGCACGACCTAACCCTAACCGGTTTAACGGCTGGTACAAATTATTATTATTATGTTCAGTCGGCGAATGTTGGGATGATTACGACAACCGATAAAAACATAGTAAATGGTATTCCAGAATACTTTAGTTTGGCGACTACTTTAGATGTTACCGCTCCTACAATTTCTTCTATTGCCACCACTAGCGTCGGTAATAATTCTGCCAACGTTACTTGGGTTACAAACGAAAATGCAGATTCGCAGATAGCTTATGGTACTACGACTAATTATGGCACCACCACTACTTTAGATTCTACTTTTACGGCCCAACACTTGGTTACGCTTTCTGGTTTAGCTTCTTCCACTGTCTATCATTTTAAAATTTTATCACGAGATAGAAATGATAATTTAGCAGAATCCTCCGATCAAATTTTCGAAACAGCTGCAGCTGCCGATACAATCGCTCCGACAATATCTTCGGTTGCCACTTCAAGTGTTACTCTTACTAGCTTTACAGTTACTTGGTCTACCAACGAAGTCGGTTCTTCTATCGTGGAGTATGGCACAAACACGTCTTCTTACAATAGTTTAGCTGGTTCAAATACAGATTCAGTTACGTCTCATTCGGTGACTGTAAGCAGTCTAAGTGGTAATGCTACTTATTATTTTCGAGTTAGATCAGCAGATTCGGCTGGTAATTCTGCCACAGATAGCAACGGCGGTGCTGGCTGGGAAGTTAGAACAGTTGCCGACACTACCGCTCCAACCATTTCCAATATTAGTACGCTGGTAAACAATACAACTACCCAAATCACTTGGACCACCAACGAAGCGGCTAATTCCGAAATTAATTATGGTTCAACTTCAAGCTCTCTTAACACAACTGCTTCCAGCTCAACTTTGCAGACTAACCACGCCATTACCATTACCGGTTTAACAGCCGACACTACTTATTATTTCCGAGTTAGATCTACAGACGCTTCAAGCAATGTTGCGACCGACGATAATGGCGGCGCTGCTTATAGCTTTACCACATTGCTTACTCCGGGTGGTACAACTATTATTATTACCGGTGGTTCTAGCGCTCAGCGTGGAGATAGAGAGCCCCCTATAATTAGCAATATTGAAATAGTAAATGTTACAGCCAATTCGGCTAGCGTGACTTGGAGAACCAGCGAAGACGGAAATTCTTTGGTTAGATTTGGTGTCAGCGAAACTTATGGTACTTTAGTGGGTAATGATTTGGAATTATTAACTTCAAATCACACTGTTAAGATGTCTAATTTAAGAGCTGCTCAAACCTATCATTTGAGAGCTATTACCTATGATGAAGCAGGTAATAGAACCGAATCAAATGATCAAGCGTTTACCACTTTAAATATTGATGGAACAGAAGCTCCGCCTAGTACTAGTACAGCAGAGGAGATTATAGAGGAAGAAAAAGAAATACAATCTCCACAAACAGAACAATTTATATCGGATGCTTTAAAAAAAGCTTCTAGTGAGTCCTTAGAAAAATTCTTGAGGGATATAGCTGCCAATCCATTGCTCAAAGATATTCCTGAAGATAAATTTATCCAGGCACTGCTTGAAATGACAAGTCGTGTAATTGAACCTCCAACTATTGTGGGTATTAAACCAACAGTAGATGTTCAAGGAACTACTGCAATTATCAAATGGTCTACAGACAAGAAATCTTCTTCAGAAATAAATTATGCTAAAGAAAGTGAATACAAACCTAACGACTCTACCCCATACACCAACGCAGCTGTTAGCCCGGATGAATTTAGTGTAAATCACAGCGTAAAATTAACTGGTCTTGATCCGGGTGTTCTTTATCACTTCAAAGTTATATCCAAAGGCCTTATTGGTGCACCAGCTATGAGTGGTGATTATACATTCCAAACCACCGGTGATTTACCAGTTATTTCCGACATAAGAGTTACCAGACCAAAAGATTTACAATCATCTATCGTTGTAAATTGGAAGACAAATGTTTCTACTGCTGGTAGCGTAGAATATAGAAACGCTAAATCTGGTCAATCTCTAACTCAAGGTGATTCAGCGCTGCTCATAAATCACGAAGTCACGTTGAAGGGTCTTGAGGGCGGTGTAAATTATACTTTGGTACTTAAAGGTAAAGATGAGTTTAGTAATGAAGTATCCAGTCTTCCTATAACTTTCTCTACTACTTTAGATAAGGCCGAACCAACCATATCCAAACTTTCATCAGAATCCACATTGTATCCAGGCAAGGATTCCAAAGTTCAAACTATTATTTCTTGGGAAACAGACGAACCAGCAACCTCTCAGGTTTTCTACCAAGAAGGTGCGGCTACAGACAAAGTTACAGCCCTTCCATTAGACAGTTCCTTAAACACTCGTCATATTGTGGTAGTAACCAAGTTTAAACCAGGCACAGTTTATAAGTATTGGGTAGAATCCAAAGATTTGGCCGGTAATGCTGGCAAATCGGAAGTGTTCTCCATCCTGACGCCTCAAGAAAAAGAAACCATTGTTGATATAATTATTAACAATTTCCAATCAGTATTTGGTTGGACCAAGAATATAGGCATCTAGGATATATATATGGCTTACCTATATATAAGCACTGTCCCAGTGCTTGAAATTCCGTCGCTCGCCCCAGATGAACACAAGCTTTCGCCTGGGGGCTCGCTAGGAATTATAAAATCTTTACCATGGAGCCAATTATTAAGACAGAAAATATCAAAGTTATATATAATAAGGGGCAAGATAATGAATATATCGCTCTTAATGATATTAGTATAGAGGTGTTTCCGGAAGAGTATTCGATTTTTTTCGGTCCTTCCGGATGCGGAAAATCAACTCTCCTCTATACGATTCTAGGACTTCAAAAAATAAGTGAAGGGAAATTATATATAAAAGGCCGAGAAAGTTCTTCTTTTTCGGAAGCAGACAAGAGCAACCTTGATTCCCAGTTCTTTGGTATCGTGTTCCAGAACTTCAATCTCATTTACTCTCTCAACGTTATAGACAACATCGCCCTACCACAGGTGTTTTTGGAATCAAAAAAAGAAGTACGTTTGGCAAAATCCAAAACATTATTAGCACGTTTTGGTATAGAAACCAGAGCTCACAATTTGCCGGCATCTCTCTCTGGTGGGCAGCAGCAAAGAGTAGCTATTTGTCGTGCGCTTGTAAACGATCCGCTTGTGTTGCTCGCCGATGAGCCGGTAGGTAACTTGGATAGTGAATCAGCCAGAGTGGTAATGGAATCAATTTATGATATCAACAAGAAAGATAAAAAAACTGTAATTTTGGTTACGCACGATCATACGTTTCTTCCCTATGCCGATCGTATTTACTACTTCAAGGATGCTAAGTTAGAAAAAGTTGTGCAAAATACTCATCCTAAAAAGATGATTGCCGGCGCAAAAAATTTACAACAAGAAGAAGCCAGTGAAACCACCGGGTCCGGCACAGGTGACTTTACGCCTTTTGGAGAATTGGAAAAAATGGCGCGCGCGCATCATTTTATGACAGTGCCGCAGCTTAAAGCTTGGAGCATTACCAACTATCTAACAGATGAGTTTACTGTTAATCAGATAGAAAGACTGGAAAAGTTCATGGAAGAAATGTTGGCGGGCAAACTTAGCGAACACGCATTTTTTGAGAAGTTAAATGCGCCGTTTAGTGAAGGTGGTGTGGGTTTGTATCAGGGCACAGCTATTAGGTTCACCCAAAAAATTTCTTCTATCCTGCGAGAAGTTGGTGCTTTTTTGCAAAATTTAAAAAATATTAAAGACCCACAAGAAAGTCTAAAAATGGTAGATATCTTAAGAAAATTTTTGTTGGAAGAATACCATGGTAGTTTAAGCCAAGAACAAATTCAGCGTTTGGAAAAGGGGATAGGTGAACGTTTGGCCGGAAGCATGAATGATCTTCAGTTTAGTGAACTATTAGACAAATCTGTTTCGGAAGGAGGCATAGGTTTAAATACATTAACAGCCGAGCATTTGTCCGAAAGGCTAGAAATAATTCTCGCTCAAGCCTATGAAAGCAACTGATCTATTTTCATTATCAACCAGAATGTTTCGCACCAATCCATCCCGTACGTGGCTTACTATTTTGGGTATTAGCGTGGGGGTAGGGGCAGTGCTATTTTTGGTTTCTCTTGGGTATGGTTTACAAAATGTTATTTTGCAAAAAATAGTTTTTAATCAAGCACTTCTTAGTCTGCTTATTACTCCAAGTACAGACCTGATTGTGTTAGACGACAAGACCATAGCGGAAATTTCTCAGATTCAAAATGTTACCGACGTGACTGCTATGGCTAGATTTACGGGTCAGCTATCTATGGGTGGGGTAAATGGTACTGTAGATATTAGAACCGCTAACCCTTCATATTTTGCATATTCTGGTACAGAGGCCAAATACGGCAAGTTGTACGAAGATGCAGATCAAAACCAGATATTGGTATCTGAAGCAGTGTTAAAGCTGTTTGGGCTTGAAGACCCAAATGAAATTCTGGGTAAACAGATTAACGTGAAAATTTTTACGCATAACGGCGCTGCCGACTCCGAGCTAGAAATTACAGAGATCCCAGTAGCCTATACAGTAAAGGGTATAATAGATGACAGCCAAGAGAGCTACGCTTTTCTTTCTCTCAAAGAAGCTCTAAATTATGTAAAAATCAATCAGTATGAGCAGGCGCGGGTAAAAGTAAATGATAGTAAAGATTTGGATTTAGTAAAAGAAGAAGTTATAGCCAGGGGATTTCAGACCCAATCACTATCGGAAACAATCGAACAGGCCAATAAGATCTTTAATGTTATCCAGATAGTTTTGGGTGCATTCGGTGCAGTCGCGCTTGCAGTTTCGGCCATCGGCATGTTTAACACCATGACGGTTACCCTGCTGGAACGTACAAATGAAATTGGTATTATGCGTGCTTTGGGCGCAGACAAGAGTAATTTACGCAATTTATTTTTAACGGAATCTGTAATAATCGGATTTTTCGGTGGGTTGGTAGGTACGGCTATTGGTATTGTGGGTGGTCAAATTTTTAATCTGGTTATAAATCAGTTGGCTGCCAAGTTTGGTGGTGCAAAGACAAGCTTGTTTGTATATCCAGCTTCATTTTTATTTACAATTATTGGGCTTTCTGTATTTATTGGTTTTTTATCTGGCATATTTCCGGCCCGTCGCGCTGCGGCCATGGATCCGCTTGAAGCGTTGAGATACAAATAGCCCTTGACAAATAATATAGTTGTGATATAATGTATTCAGCTTAGGAAGTGGTGAGCAATCATTCGCTTTCAGCAATACAGGGCTCTCAATGCGAGAGCCTTTTTGCTTTTTACAGGGTTGACTTAAATTTTTTTAATGGTAAAATACGTTCAACCTTTTTCATTTTATGATTTTATATGCAAAATTCTCAGATAAACAGAGTGGTTAGATTGGTAAGGAGAACTGGAGACAAAGCAATTATAATGGATAACGAATCGGACGCTATCATGATGCTCATGGATTTGGGAGCATACGAAAAAATATTAGACCGTTCCCAAGGAGTAGAAAATTTAACAGAAGAAGAGTTGATGGAAAAGATAAATCGAGATGTGGCTGTATGGCGTGCCTATAACGACAAAGAACGCATAGAGACCTTTGATAAGGTATTAGAAAAACCGGTAGCTAATCAACCCGTTGAGTCAGCTAGAGCTACGGAGCAAAGTAGAGTAGAGCCAGAAATGGCTAAAACTACAGTAAAAGAAGCAGTTCAGCCGACCCCAGAATATAGTAGATATGCCGGCACCGAAGAATCCGCAAGCGATATAATTGCCGAAGAAGGAGAAGAAAAGTTCTATTTAGAGCCGGTTGAGTAGGGTACGAATTAGTATAAAAAAGTGAAAAAAGAGGGGTGTTTTTTGTTCTAAATAGCTGTCCACAATTTACCCCCTTGCATTTTTTTTAATTGTCTGCTACAATGCTCACGCTATCTAGATTTAGTGTTTAGTTAGCGAAAATTTGTCAAAATTAGTAATTTTTAAAATAAGCCCGACCATGTGTTGGTAACACATGGCATCTGGGCGGGCTTTTTAGACAAGGTATCGGCTCCGCCGATAACATAATAAATTATCCCGCTTTGCGGGTTTCTAATAAACATAAACGGCTGGAGAAAAATCTATCACCGACCACTCGGTGTAGTGCCGTCTAAGTATTAAGCTTATGGCTGAGTTTGTACGAAACAAGCCACACGTAAACATTGGTACTATTGGTCACGTTGACCATGGTAAAACGACTTTAACAGCCGCTATTTTGTCGGTTTTAAGAAGTCGTGGTGGAGCTGCCTCCAATAAAGGCGTAGATGATTTGGATAAATCCCCAGAGTCCAAAGCTCGTGGTATTACCATCTCTACTGCTCACGTAGAATACGAAACAGACAACAGACACTACGCTCACGTAGACTGTCCTGGCCACGCTGACTATGTTAAAAACATGATCACTGGTGCCGCTCAAATGGATGGTGCTATTTTAGTTGTTTCTGCTGCCGATGGTCCGATGCCTCAAACTAGAGAACACATCTTGCTTGCTCGTCAGGTAGGTGTGCCTTATATCGTAGTTTTCTTAAACAAAGTAGACCAAGTTACTGATCCAGAATTGATCGACTTGGTAGAAGCTGAAGTTCGTGATTTATTGAAGAAATATGGTTTCCCTGGTGACACTACTACAATAATCCGAGGTTCTGCTTTGCAAGCTTTGCAAAACCCTACCGATGAAGCTGCAGCAAAACCAATTATGGATTTGATGGCTGCCTGTGACGCAATTCCTCAACCTGCACGTGATGTTGATAAGCCTTTCTTAATGCCTATCGAAGATGTATTCTCTATTGAAGGACGCGGTACAGTAGTTACCGGTCGTTTGGAGAGAGGTGTTATTCACTTGAATGACGAAGCTTCTATCGTAGGTATGAGTGATGCTACTGGCAAGACAATTATTACTGGTATTGAAATGTTTAATAAGCAGTTAAAAGAAGGTCAAGCTGGTGACAACGTAGGTTTGTTGCTTCGCGGTACCAAAAAAGAAGAAGTAGAACGCGGTATGGTTATTGCCAAACCGGGCAGTATTACTCCTCACACCGAATTTGAAGCTCAGGTATATATCTTGACCAAAGAAGAAGGTGGCAGACACAAGCCATTCTTCAAAGGCTATAAGCCACAATTCTATATCCGCACTACTGATGTAACTGGAGAAGTAGAATTACCAGCAGCCACTGAAATGGTTATGCCTGGAGACACTATTGGATTTAATGTTAAATTGATTTCTCCTGTAGCCATGGAAGAAAAGATGAATTTTGCTATCCGCGAGGGTGGTAAAACCGTAGGTTCTGGTGTAGTAACTAAAATTATAAAATAACCTTGATTAAACCCCCCTCCGATGTCATGTCGGAGGGGGGTTATCCTTGCTCCTTATGAAAGATACTAAAGACCACAAAAAAACAGCAGCCACAACCGTAGAAGAAACCATTAGCCGAATTAGAATTAAGATTCGTGCTTATGATAACAAGATTATAGATCAGGCTACAAAGAATATTATAGAGACAGCCGAACGAAGTGGGGCTACAATTGTTGGTCCAATACCACTACCTACAGAAAAGACTAAGTTTACAGTAAATCGCTCTACTTTTGTGCACAAAGACGCTCGTGAACAATACGAAATGCGCGTTCACAAACGTTTGATTGATATCGTAAACCCAACTGCCAAAACTGTAGATGCTTTGATGAGTTTGCAAGTTCCAGCCGGTGTAGATATTGAAATAAAGATGTAAGGCAAAAAACCCTTGACATATATTAAAAATTGTAGTAGAATCGTAGTAATAAAAAAGTTGATTCAGACTAAGTAAATAAGATGCATTGCAAAACATTTACAAAGTCGGAATAAACTAGGAGAATAAATTATTTTAAAATTTTAAATTAAGCCAATCTAAGTTACTCAACCAGTGTCCAACTAGGGCTTTGGTGGGGCGAAGAAGGCTAGAAACGAGAACATGTTTTTATGGCCACCTAAAAGTGGTCGCTAAAAGCGGGTTGTTGTTTCTAGTTTTTATTTAGGAGAAAAGCGGGATATTATGAAATTCATTTTAGGTAAAAAAATAGGAATGACTCAGGTGTTCTTGCCAAATGGAACGGTAGTGCCTGTTACAAAAGTGCAAGCTGGCCCATGCCAAATTGCCGAAGTCAGAGCCGACAATAAGAATGGGGTAAAAGCCGTTCAGATTGGTTTTGGTGAAACAAAAGAAACAAGATTGGCTCAACCACAAGTAGGCCACTTAAAAGATCTAGACAAAGTACGCAACCTAAGAGATTTTAAAGTTGATAGTAATGCCGAAGTAAAAAGAGGCGATACTATAACTGTAGAAACATTTATTGTTGGAGATAAAGTACTTGTAGTAGGAGAATCCAAAGGTAAAGGTTTTGCCGGTGTAGTAAAACGCCATCACTTCCGCGGTGGACCTGCTTCTCATGGTCATAAAGACAACTTGCGCATGCCTGGTTCCATTGGTGCCGGTGGTGTACAAAGAGTTTTCAAGGGTATGAGAATGGGTGGTCGCATGGGTGGAGACAGAGTAACAATCAAAAATCTAGAAATTGTTGAAGTTCACCCAGAAACTAATGAATTATATATCAAAGGTGCCGTACCGGGCGGACGCAACGCTTTGTTGCTTATTAGCGCTGACGGTGAATTGAAGCTAAAGGCTGTTCAAGCTGCTCCTGTTGTAGAAGAGGTAATTCCAGAAGTAGTAGCTGAACCAGTAGTAGAACAAGTAGCTAGCAAAAATCAATCCGCATAAAAAATATTATGAAAGTAAAAGTTTACAATCTAGAAGGTAAAGAAACTGGTGAGATGAATCTGCTCGACAGCGTGTTTGGAGTAAAAATCAAACCAGAAGTTGTACACGAAGTTTTTGTAGCTTTACAAAACAATCAAAGAGAACCTTGGGCTGACACCAAAAGTAAAGGTGAAGTACGAGGTGGTGGCAAGAAACCTTGGCAACAAAAAGGTACTGGCCGCGCTCGCCATGGTTCTATCCGTTCTCCAATTTGGAAAGGCGGCGGTGTAACCTTTGGTCCTTTATCAATCCGCAATTACAAGACCAAAATTAACAAAAAAACCAAACAGTTAGCCCTAAAGATGTGCTTGAGCGATCGCGCTAGTAGCAACGCTTTGTGGGTATTTGAAGATTTTAATTTTTCCGAACCAAAAACAAAATTGTTTGTAAAATTTCTTACAGCTTTGCCAGCAAAAGCAAAATCATTTTTATTGCTTACACCAGGCAAAAATGATAATGTAATCCGCATGACAAGAAATTTAAAATCAGTAAAAACTGCTAGAGTTGAAGATATAAATGTAATGGATGTATTATCAAAATCAGTTGTACTTACCAACAAAGCAGGTGCAGAAAAGTTAGAAGCAGCTTTAAGTAAAGTTTAATAATCAATATATGCGAAGCATATATTCTAATTCGCTCGGAAATAATTAAATAAATTTAATAATTCCACTCACTTAATTACGAATATGGGTTTGATAAATAATTGGTTAAACAAGAAAGATAAAGAACAGTTGAGCAAGACTGGCGAGAAAAAATCTCCAGCTACTGCTGCTGTGGCCAAAACTAAAACCAAATCCACCGCTCGTGTTTCCGAAAAAGAAAAAACAGAGAAGAAAGAACACGATCACAAAGAGCACGAACCAAAACAAGTTAAATCCACTGTAAAGGTTTCTACACACAGTACATCCTTTAGAGTTTTAATAAAACCACTTGTTACCGAAAAGAGTGCGATTGCAGAAAGCAAGAATAAATACAGTTTCTTGGTAGCTAAAGCTGCAAATAAGAATCAAGTAAAAACAGCTGTTGCTGAAATTTACGGAGTACAACCTACACAAGTAAACATTGCTAATGTAGAAGGACGCGCAGTGCGTTTCGGAAGATCTGCCGGTCGTCGCGGAGATTATAAAAAAGCAATTGTTACTTTGCCAGCAGGTAAAACAATAGATATTCACACTGGAGTTTAATATTATATATGCCGATTAAGATTTATAAACCAACAAGCGATGGACGACGCCACTCAAGTGTGCAGTCTTTTTCTGATATTACAAAAAAGAAACCGGAGAAGTCTCTAGTTGTATTTTTACCTCCAAGTTCTGGCCGCAACAACCAAGGTGTTCTTACTGTTAGACATCAAGGTGGCGGCGTTAAACAATTTTATCGCTTAGTTGATTTTAAATTGACCAAATTTGATATGGAAGCCACTGTATTGGCTATTGAATACGATCCAAATCGTGGACCTCGTATTGCTTTAGTTCAATACACAGATGGTGTAAAAGCTTACGTTTTGGCACCGGAAGGCTTAAAAGTAGGAGACAAGATTATGTCTTCTCAAAAAGCCATCGAAGCCAATGTTGGTAGCCGTATGCCTTTGGAATTTATTCCAGTTGGTATGTTTATCCATAATTTAGAGCTTACTCCTGGCAAAGGCGGACAATTGGTTCGTGGTGCAGGAAATGCTGCTCAATTACTAGATAAAGAAGAAACTCATGTTTTGGTAAAATTACCATCTGGAGAAGTAAGAAAGATTTTGAAAGAATGCGCTGCAACTGTAGGTTCAATGGGAAATGCTGATTACGCTTTGATTCGTTGGGGTAAAGCTGGAAGAAACCGCATGCGCGGTATTCGTCCTCGTGTAAACGGTAAGAACATGAACCCTGTAGACCATCCACACGGTGGTGGTGAGGGTCACAACCCAATCGGTCAAAAGAGAGGTCCACAAACCATTTATGGTAAGCCAGCTAGAGGTGTTAAGACCCGCAAGCCAGGCAAGTGGAGTGATAAATTCGTAGTTAAGTCTAGAAAAGTTAAATCCCAATAATCTATATGTCTAGAAGTTTAAAAAAAGGCCCTTACGTTGATCCGAGAGTTCTGAACAAAGTAGAAAAGATGAAGGCCGCTGGAAAAAGACAACCAATAAAGACTTGGTCAAGAGCATGTGTAATTTCTCCGGAAATGGTAGCTCAAACTTTTTTGGTTCACAATGGTAAAGATTTCTTAACTGTTTTGGTTGATGAAAATATGGTAGGCCACCGCTTGGGTGAGTTTGCTCCTACCAAGAAATTTGTTCGCCATGGTGGTAAGATGGCTAAAGATCAAGAAGGGGCAGCTGCCGCAGCTGCAGCCGCTGATTCCAAACCAGCCGCTAAAGCAGGAGAAAAAAAGAAATAAGCAAAGCTTGAAATTACGTCGGGGTTCGTAAATAAGAAAGCATTCTTATTTAGCTCACCCCTAGCAATTATAATTAATTTTATGACAACACAAGTAACAGCAAAATTAAGATTCTTAAGAATGGGGCCACGCAAGGTTCGTCTTGTGGTAGATATGATTCGTGGTAAAAAAGTTTTAAGAGCCCTAGATATTTTGTCTGTGTTGCCAAAAAGAGCAGCTCATCCAGTTTTGAAACTGCTAAATTCAGCTGTTGCAAACGCTAAGCATAATCATTCATTAGCTGTAGAAGACCTAAAGATCTCCGAAGTTTATGTAGATGGCGGTCCGGTACTAAAAAGATCAATGCCAAAAGCGCATGGTAGAGCTACTCCAATCCGAGAGCGCACCAGTCATATCAATTTGGTTTTATCAACATTTGATAAGCGCGTTAAATCAGAAAAAGATAAAGAGTTAAAATCTAAATCCTAAATATGGGACATAAAGTTCACCCTAAAATTCACAGAATTCCGACTATATATTCTTGGGATTCAAAATGGTTTGCCAAAAATGCTCAAATGCCTTTGTTTTTGAAGCAGGAAGTTCAAATCAGAGACTTTTTAACAAAGAAACTAAAAGAATCTTTAATTGACAGTATTAGCATTGAAAGAAATCCAAAAGAGCTAACTGTTTATATTTTAGCAGGCAAGCCGGGTACTATCATTGGCCGTGGTGGTCAGGGTATGGCAGATTTGTCCAAACACATTGAAAGAAAAATTTTACAACAAAAATTAAAAGCTAAGATTAATGTTTTAGAAGTTCGTCAGCCAGCACTATCTGCACAGATTGTGGCAACAAATGCTGCTACCGATATCGAAAAACGTTTTCCTTTCCGCAGAGTAATGAAGCAAATGATAGAAAGAGTAATGAGTGCTGGCGGACAAGGAGTTAAAGTAAGAATGAGTGGACGTTTAAACGGTGTAGAAATTGCCAGAACCGAAAAATTGGCAGCCGGAAAAATGTCGCTTATTACTTTGCGCAGCGATGTAGATTACGCTCAAGCTGAAGCCCAAACATTGTATGGAAAAATTGGTATCCAGGTTTGGATATACAAGGGTGAAGCTTTTAGCCGCAGAGATAAATTTGCCAAAAAAGAAGAAGATTCAAAAGAAGAAAAACCTAAAGCAAAGAAATAAGAAGTAGTATGTTGTTACCAAAAAAAGTATTACATAGAAAATGGCACAAAGGCCGCCGCAGACACTTGGGAGTTGCTACTCGCAATAATTTTGTAGCCTTTGGAGAATACGGAATCAAAAGCCAAGAACATGGATGGGTAAATAGCCGTCAGATTGAAGCAATCCGCCGTGTGCTTACTCGCTATGTAAAAAAGGGTGGAAAGATTTGGATCCGCATATTCCCAGATAAGCCAATTACCAAAAAAGGAAATGAAACCCCTATGGGTGGTGGTAAAGGTGCTCCAGACCACTATGTGGCTGTAGTAAAACCAGGGACTGTAATGTTTGAAATGGGTGGTTTGCCAGAAGCAACTGCAAGAGAGGCTATTAAAAACGCAGCCTTTAAGATCAGTGTAAAAACAAAGTTTGTTACTAAACACTAAGAATAAAGATTATACAAATAATTTAAACGTATGCAATGGGAAGATTTAAAAAATAAAGGCAAAAAAGAGCTAGAAGAATTGCTTTCTGAGAACAGAAATGAGCTTAGAAGTTTGCTTTTCCAAACCCATGGCCGACAATTAAAGCAAGTTCACAAAATCGACTTGATCAAAAAAACAATTGCTAGAATCACTATGGCTTTAAAAGATTTGTCTAGAAAAGTTATATAAATATATGTCAACTGAAAATACACAATCCACTCACAATAGAAACTTTGAAGGAACTGTTGTTTCTGCAGCTATGAACAAGACTGTTGTTGTTAGAGTTGACGCTATGGCGATGCACGCCAAGTATAACAAGAGCTACAAAGTTAGCAACAAATACCATGTTCATGACGAAAAGAGTGAAGCCAAAGTGGGTGACAAGGTAAAATTTGTAGAATGCCGACCATTATCCAAAACAAAAAAATGGAGATTAGTAGAGGTTTTGGGAGTTAAATCTAAAAAAGCCAAAGCTTAAAGAATCAAGTATATGATACAACATCGCTCAATGTTAAAAGTAGCCGATAATACTGGTGCAAAGAAGTTACAATGCATCCGTGTTTTGGGTGGTTACAAAAAAAGATACGCTATCATTGGCGATATTGTTACCTGTTCCGTAAAAGAAGCCGCTCCGCACGGTTTGGTTAAAAAAGGTGAAGTTGTACATGTAGTTATTGCTAGACTTCGCAAACATACTCGCAGAGCAGATGGTACCTATATTCGTTTTGATGAAAACGCTGCTATAATTATTGATAGAAAATCCAAAGAGCCAAAAGGTACACGTATTTTGGGTCCGGTTGCCAGAGAATTGCGCTCCAAAGGTTTTCAAAAAATTATTTCTTTAGCTCCGGAAGTATTGTAATTTCTATATGAAAATAAAAACAAACGACAATGTAAAAGTATTAAGTGGAAAAGATGCTGGTAAAACCGGCAAAGTTATTCAGGTTTTTCCTAGAGAAGAGAAAGTAGTGGTAGAAGGTGTAAATATCATGAAGAAAAACATGAAAGCAAACAAAAAAGGTGAGAAGGGCCAAAAGATAGAGCTCGCTGGTCCAATGCATATGAGTAAAGTAGCGCTTGTTTGTCCTAAATGTAATCTGGATACCAGAGTTGGATATAAAGTAGAAGGAACTGACAAAAAACGCATTTGTAGAAAATGTAAAGAACTAATAGACTAGTATTATGAAAGTGAATTTATACGAAAAATATAAAAAAGAAATCGTACCTGCTTTGCAGAAAGAGTTTGGTTTCAAGAACGTAATGCAAGTTCCTAAATTAAAAAAGGTAGTTCTTAATGCTGGTATCGGACGTTTTGTAAAAGAGCCTCGCTTTATAGATAACGTAGAAGCTAACTTGACCAAGATCAGTGGTCAAAAGCCTATGCGCACCAAAGCCAAGAAATCCATTTCTAACTTCAAAACTCGTGAAGGTATGGAAATCGGTGTGGCAGTTACTTTGCGCGGAGCAAAAATGTATCAATTTTTAGAAAAATTAGTTTCAATCACTTTGCCACGCGTAAGAGACTTTAGAGGTTTATCTGACAAGAGTTTTGATAAGAACGGAAATTACGCAATTGGTTTCAAAGAGAACTTGGCTTTCCCAGAAATTAAGACTGAAGAATTGGAAAAAATGCATGGTTTACAAATTATTATAAATATTAGCGCAAAAAATAAAGCGGAAGGCAAAGCTTTGTTAACTCACTTGGGCTTTCCCTTTGTAAAATAAGCGGAGCTTGAAATTCCGTCGGGCCTCGCAAATAAAACACATTTTATTTGACTCAGCCCTAGAAATTATAAAAATATGGCTACCCAATCACAAATTGCAAAATCAAATAGAAAACCTAAATTTACCACTAGAATCGTAAGACGCTGTTGGAAATGCGGCCGTGTCCACGGTTATATGGGAGAATTTGGGTTGTGCCGTATTTGTTTTAGAGAATTAGCCAACCAGGGTAAGATTCCTGGTGTGCGTAAATCAAGCTGGTAAATTAATTTAAATACTATGATGACGGATCCTATCGCTGACATGTTAACCCGCATACGTAATGCCTCTCTAGTGAATAAGAAAGAGGTTATGTTGCCATATTCCAAAATCAAATTTGGCATTGCTAATATTCTGGTTAAAGAAGGATATTTAAAAAAAGTAGAAGAGAAAAAGGATGTTCACCCTTATCTTTTAGTTACTTTGCAATATCACAGCAATGTTCCAGCTATTACTCACATCAAAAGAATTAGTAAACCAGGCCACAGGCGCTATATAAAGAGAGATGATATTGAGAAAGTTTTGAGTGGTTTTGGCGTGGCTATCCTATCAACACCAAAAGGCTTGCTTACAAATACAGAGGCCAGAAAAGAGCAAGTAGGTGGCGAATTAATTTGTGAAGTCTATTAAAGTAATTGATATAGTATGTCTAGAATAGGCAAAAAAGTTATCACTATCCCTGCAGGCGTTACTGTTAGTATTGAAAAAGATCAAGTTGCAGTAAAAGGGCCAAAAGGTGAATTAAAGCTAAAGTTGCACCCAAGAGTGGTGGTAGTTTGTGATAAAAACGAAGTAACTACTCAAGTTGTAAACGAAAACAACAAGCAAGACAGAGCTTTGTGGGGAACTTTTTCTAGCCTAGTAATCAACATGGTAAAAGGTGTAACCGAAGGATTTAAGAAAGAATTGGAAATAAATGGTGTAGGTTACAAAGCTGCTATGAAGGGAACAAATCTAATGCTAGAAGTTGGTTTTTCTCATCCTGTAGAAATCAAACCAGCCGCAGGTGTAAAGTTCGCTGTAGATAAAAATCTTATCACTATAGAAGGTGTAGATAAGCAAATGATTGGTGAAATGGCTGCTCAGATTAGAAGTATTAGAAAACCAGAACCATATAAAGGAAAAGGCATTAAGTATGTTACTGAAGTTATCCGACGCAAGGCTGGTAAGACAGCCGCCAAAGGAGCTGCAGCCTAAAAATTGGTTTATTATAAAAATGTAGTATGAAGCGATTATTTGTTAAAAACAAAAGCAAACTAAGAGAAGTTAGACACGCTAGAATCCGCAAAGCTTTGGGCGGAACTGCAGACGTGCCTCGCTTGTCTGTTTTTCGTAGCTTAAAAGGAATGACTGTGCAGATTATAGATGACGTATCGCGCAAAACTTTATGCTATGCTAGTATTAAAGAAGTAAAAGAAAAGAAAGCAGAAAACAGAAACGGAAAAGTAGCAACTAGCTATTTGCTAGGCAAGGTTTTGGCAGAAAAAGCAAAAGCAAAAGGTGTTACTAAGGTAAAATTTGATCGCGGTGGTTATAAATACCATGGACGCGTACAAGCTTTGGCCGAAGGCGCTAGAGAAGGCGGTTTAGTTTTTTAAAGTATAATAAGAAATTTATAGTATGAGTAAACCAATGGGACGCAGAGGAGACAAACCAAGAGAAAAGCCTGAATTTGATCAGTATGTTTTGGATTTGGCTCGTGTTACTCGCGTAACAAAAGGTGGAAAACATATGAGTTTCCGCGCCGCTGTTATTTTGGGTGATCGCCATGGCCGTGTAGGTTTTGGACTTGCCAAAGGTAAGGACGTTCAATTGGGGGTAGAAAAAGCTGTTCACCAAGCCAAGAAAAACATGATTACAGTACCTATTATAAACGAAACTGTTCCTCATGCTGTAGTTTGCAAGTTCAAGGCGGCCACTATTTTCCTTAAGCCAGCTCCAAAAGGTTCCGGTATTATTGCTGGGGGAGCCACTCGCGCAATGTTAGAATTGGCTGGTATTCCAAATATCTCTTCCAAAATTTTAGGTAAAACAAAAAACAAAGTAACTATTGTAAAAGCTACATTCAACGCTTTGCAATTATTTAAAAAATCACACAAGAAATCGGAAGAAGCAAAAGAAGTTGTGGCAGTTAAGGCAGAGTAATTTAGGTTAATTTTCAAATATGTCTTTACATATACATACAATCGGCCCAGCCAAAGGATCTAAGTTCGCTAAAAAAGTAGTGGGCAGAGGTAGTGCGTCTGGTCTTGGTACTACTGCCGGTCGTGGTGGTAAGGGTCAAACAGCTAGATCAGGTGGAAGCAGTGGAAATGTCCGCCGTGGTTTTAAGTTTCAATTGCAATCTACTCCAAAACTTCGTGGTTTTACTGGTATAAACAAGAAACCATCCGAAGTTTATTTGTCTGATTTAGAAAATAAATTTAAAGACGGAGAAGTTGTAAACCTTGCTTCCTTAAAAGAAAAAGACCTCATTAATTCTTCTGCTAAATCCGCTAAAGTTTTATCTACTGGCGAGATTACCAAGAAATTATCTGTAGAAGGAGTAGCTTGCACTGCAGGCGCAGCCACCAAGATCAAAGCAGTAGGCGGAGAAGTCAAATAATGATAAAATGGTAAAGCTGATTGTGTTGGTCAAGTGGAATGGTTTACCAGTTTAATCACCTTCATCAATTATTTATGTGGGAAAAAATACAACAAGTTTGGAAAATTAAAGATATTAGAAATAAAATTTTATTTGTTGTAGGCGCGCTCGTAATCTTCAGACTAGTGGCCCACATTCCAATTCCAGGTGTAAATTTAGCAAACTTACGCCAATTTTTGGCAGGTAATCAAATCTTTGGCTTGTTAGATGTATTCTCCGGCGGTACAATGAGTAATTTCTCTATCGTAATGTTGGGTGTTGGTCCATATATCACTTCTTCCATTATCTTCCAGCTACTTGCTATGATTGTGCCGAAATTAGAGGAGCTGTCCAAAGAAGGTGAATCAGGCCAGCAAAGAATAAATAGTTATACTAGATTATTGGCTGTGCCGCTTGCTTTTGTACAATCCTACGCCATGATCAAGATTTTAAATAGACCAGGGCTTCCAATAATTACCGATTTAACCTTCTTCCGTTTGGTTACCATCATGATGACCATTACCGCCGGTACTATGTTTTTGATGTGGATTGGTGAATTAATCTCTGAAAAGAAAGTTGGCAACGGCATATCACTGCTTATTTTTGCCGGTATCGTATCTAGTTTCCCTGGCGCTATTCGTAATTTTTTCCTCAACTATAATTCTGCTGATTTTTATATCTTTGTATTATTTGCAGTTTTGGCAGTGCTTACAGTGGTAGGTGTTGTATTTATAAACGAAGGACAAAGAAACATTCCTGTAAATTATGCTAAGCAAATGCGCGGCACTCATATGTATGGTGGTAACTCTACCCACTTGCCATTACGCGTAAACATGTCTGGTGTTATCCCAATCATCTTTGCTATTTCACTTATGGTTTTTCCATCGCTTATTGCCCAATTCTTTATTCAAGCACAAACCGCTTGGATAGCTAGTGCGGCAGCAGGCACTATCGCTTTGTTCCAAAACCAATTATTCTACGGCGTAGTTTATTTCTTGTTAGTATTTGGATTTACCTATTTCTACACATCTGTAATTTTCCACCCTCAAAAAATGGCGGAAAACTTGCAGAAACAAGGTGGTTTTATTCCTGGTATTCGCCCAGGGCTAGAAACCGAAAAGTATCTTGGTCAAACTATGAACCGTATAAATCTGACCGGCGCCTTATTCTTGGGTGTAATCGCTATCCTGCCACTGCTTGTACAATATTTTATGGGCACAACCAACTTGGCTATTGGTGGTACTAGTTTGCTTATCGTAGTTTCTGTAGCAATTGAAATATCTAAACAAATTAGTTCTCAACTAACCATGCACGCTTACGACAATGTTTAGTCTGAGGCCAAGATTGAAGAAACCTTTTTGAAATGATAAACTAAGAGGGCTGGAAAGCCCTTTTTAGTTTAAATTAACTTAAAATAGTAAATAGTAGGATAGGGGCTAAAGCCACATATATACTCATTCACTCGGAAATATCCAGATTAAATATTTATAACTCGCAAGCGATTATAAATATTTCATTGTCTATTTCCCTCATTCATCTCGTATATGAAAAAAATCATTATAATGATGGGGCCGCCTGGATCTGGTAAAGGTACTCAGGCCAAAAAAATCGCTACCAAATATAATTATGCTCATATTTCTAGCGGTGATTTGTTGCGAGCATTATCTTTGCAGTCCGAATTAAATGCGGTAGAAAAAGAAGCTTTGGAACAGATGAAAGCCGGTAATTTGGTTTCAGATGATCTTATTTACAAATTAGTTTTTGATAAAATAGAGAGTGAGCTTGCTTCTGGTAAAGGAGTAGTGCTAGATGGTGCTATTCGCAATTTGGACCAAGTAAAAGGTTTTGAAAGTTTTTTTGAGAAAAAAAACTTGGTGGAAGAAGTTTTGGTAATAGAAGTTGTTTTGAGTGATGAAGAATCTTTTAATAGACTTGCTTCTCGCAGAGTTTGTGACAATTGCGGAGAGATTATTCCAGCCAAAGACAGTGCTTTAACAGAGTGTCCAAAATGTTCTGGTAAGCTGGTGGTGCGAGCAGATGACAATTCAGAAATAGTAAGGCAACGTATAGAAAAACAGGGGAACAAGGCAATGGCACCAATAATAGATTTTTATAAAAACTTGGGCGTGCTTGTAGCTGTAGATGGTAGTGCCTCAATAGAAAATGTAGAAAAAAATATCGATAATATTTTAACAGCCTAGTGTATGTTAATCAAAACTCCCGAAGAAATAAAATTAATTAAACAAGGTGGCAAGCTGATGGGTGAAATTTTAGAGCACTTGGCCAAAATGTGCAAACCAGGCACTGCTGTTTTGGATATAGATAAAATGGCGGAAGAAATGATTTTAGAAGCAGGTGGAATACCGGCCTTCAAGGGTTATAAAACACGGCTTACCGACACACCGTTTCCAGCCACTATTTGCGCATCTATAAACGAAGAGCTGGTGCACGGTATACCCAAAAAAGGTGTAGTCTTAAAAGATGGAGATATCTTTACTATAGACATAGGTATGGAGTGGCCATACAAAGGCAAAGGCGCCGGCCAAGGATATTTTACCGATACTGCCGTCACTATTCCAATTGGTAAAATTTCTCCAAAAAACAGAGAGTTGCTGCGTGTTACCCAAGAATCTTTGGAAGAGGGTATAAGAGCAGTTAAGCCTGGCAATACGGTAGCCGATATTGGCAAAGCTATAGAAGATTATATTAAGTCCCAGGGTAAATATGGAATTATTCGTGATTTGGTTGGCCACGGTGTGGGGCATGAAGTGCACGAAGATCCAAGAATACCAAATTATTACGATCGTAATTTAGACTATATTATCCTAAAAGAAGGTATGGTAATTGCCGTTGAGCCTATGGTTTCTTTGGGTGGCTGGAGAGTAAAAACTGCCAATGATGGATGGACAATACTTACATCTGACGGATCGTTAAGCGCTCACTTTGAACATACAATGGTTATTACAAAAAGTGGATGTACAGTGGTAACCAGAAGACCTGGTGAGAAATAAGCGCCAAGGCGCTTGAAATTACGTCGGGCTTCAAAAAAGAAAATTCATTTTCTTTTTATTCAGCCCTAGTAATTATAGACTTCTTTATGATTTTACTTGCAATAGATTTTGGCACAAAGAATATTGGTTTAGCCAAAGCCTCTACAGAGGTAGATGTGGTCTTGCCTTTTGGTGTTATAAGCAATGTTGATAAAAACCAGGCAGAGCAAGAGTTGGTAAAACTTATCAAAGATCAGCGTGTAGATAAAATTATAGTTGGTTTGCCGTTTGGTTTAGATGGAAAAGAAAACAATAATACAATTAGAATAAGAGAATTTGTTGAAAGACTAAAAAAAGAAGTTGATGTTTCTTTTGAATTTATAACCGAAGTGTTTTCTTCTCAGGCCGGTGATCGAATGGGTGTAGGTGTAAGCCGGGATGAAAAATCTGCCATGGTAATTTTACAAAGCTATTTGGAGAAAACCGCCTTGGGCGGGAAACAATAAATTCAAACTATGTTTGCAATAGTATTGTCCAGGAACAATACACGTGAGTTTGATCAGATGGTATCTTTGTATACGCGTGAGCAGGGCAAAGTAGAAGTGCTGGCCAAAGGGATTAAGAAAATTGTCAGCAAGAATTCTGCCAACTTAAAAGTTTTTTCTTTGGTGGATGTAGAAGTTGCTAAAGGAAAAGGCGTAGACCATTTGACCAAGGTGCAATCAATAAATATCTTTAGAAATATTTATAATGATTTTGATAAAATTTTTGTAGCTGGTTATATTATAAAAATAGCGGACAATAGTATTTTGGTAGGGGAGAAAGATGAAAGAATTTTTGATTTGTTACTTAGTTTTTTGGAGTTTTTAAACTCTGCCGTATCGGTTAATTCTTTTGTTCTGGTAACAGGCTTTGTCTTCAAACTATGGCACTGTCTGGGTTTTGGCGATTCGGAAAATAAATACAGTGTGTGGCTAGAGAGTAGTTGGGCAGATATAAATAATTTAAAATTAACAAAACAGGAAGCGTTAAACGCCTACGAAGCTGCCAGAAATTTTGCTCAACATCATGCCGGTGTAAAACTTGCGGAATTCATAGAAAGTGATAGGATTATGGTATAAATTGATTATTATATGCAAACTTTTATCAAAAATTTAGCATCTCTGGTAGATCAGGAAGTAGAGATTAAAGCTTGGTTATATAACAAACGTTCCTCTGGGCCGATTGCCTTTTTGGAATTGCGAGACGGTACCGGTTGGGTGCAAGCTGTGGCAGCAAAGTCCGATTTGAGCGCTACTGTGTGGGAAGACGTAGAAAAAGCTACTCAAGAATCATCTGTGGTAATTTTGGGTAAAGTAGCTAAACACCCAAAAAAAGAAAATGTTTTTGAGTTGCAAGTTAAAGATTTTAAAATTATTCAATTGGCTCAAGAGTACCCAATTGCTCACAAAGAACATGGCCCAGATTTTCTAATGGAGAATCGGCACTTGTGGTTGCGTAGTAAAAAGCAATGGGCGATATTGCGTGTACGTGATTCTATTATTACTGCTATCGGTGAATATCTACACAAAGAACTTTTTATAAAAGTAGATTCACCAGTATTTACGCCAAATGCCTGTGAAGGTACAACCACGCTTTTCCCAGTGCCATATTTTGATTTGGGCACAGCGTACTTATCTCAATCTGGTCAGCTGTATATAGAAGCAGCCATCGCTTCCGTTGGTCGTTGTTATGATTTTGGGCCAGTGTTTCGTGCCGAAAAAAGTAAAACAAAAAGACATCTAACAGAGTTTTGGATGATGGATGCCGAAGCTGCTTTTGTAGAGCATGAAGAAAATTTAAAAATCCAAGAAGGATTGGTGCGATATATAATTCGCTACTGTTTAAATAACTGCCAAGAAGAATTGAGAATTTTGGAACGCAATACGGAGCCATTAGAAAAAGCCGACAATCCATTTACTCGTTATACTTATGATGAAGCAATAAAGAAATTAAACGAGCTTGGGTCAGACATAAAATATGGTGAAGATTTAGGAAATGATGATGAGGGAATACTAACCAAAGATTCTGAAGTGCCAGTATTTATAGAAAAATGGCCAAAAAGCATAAAGCCGTTTTATATGAAACGAGATTCTGTTAATCCGGATTTGGTTTTAAATGATGATTTAATTGCGATAGAAGGTGCGGGAGAGATAATCGGTGGGAGTCAGCGTGAAGATGATTATGATTTGCTACTATCTAGAATAAAAGCGGAAGGTTTAAATATAGAAGATTACCAATGGTATTTAGATTTGCGAAAATATGGAAGTGTGCCCCATGCTGGATTTGGTATTGGTTTAGAACGTATGGTTCGTTGGGTTACTGGTGTAGAGCATATTCGTGAATGTATTCCATTTCCTAGGACGATTGGAAGATTAAAGCCATAAACAAAATAAACACAGGTTAAAAACCGCCAACTGGCGGTTTTTTGTTTATTCTTAGCCAAATTTTGACTTGTAAACATTGACAAAATGGCAAAAATATGATAATAATATGCGCAGATAACCCTCCGCTTTGGAGGGCTCTTTGACAATGTGTGGCGGTTAGATTCGCTACACATAAGACACAGTCGGGGGAAACGTCAATGGCTTTCGAACAGAAACAGGCAACAGGAAGTGGTGCTTTGGATAATAGCGCGGAAGGTGCCAGCTATCGGGCTGGTGCTGGTGGGCAGAAAGGCAATGGTGCTGCTGCCGGGAAGGTTCCGGCGACCTCCAAGCTTAGGGTCAAGCCTAAGCAGGCTGCTGAACCCGAAGAGATCGTTATGACCGGCCACCCCTTGCTCGACAAGGGGCTTGCCTGTGATGATCGAGAGGGCAAGGCGCCTGAATGTCCGCTTGATGAGCGGGACGCCAAACGTCTTGAAGATATGGTTGAGCGTGCGGGCACGGCCTATTGTATGGCCATGATCATGGCGCTCGGCAATCTCTATCTCGAGTTCAAGACCAAGCATCACAAGACTTGGGGTCCGTGGCATGAGATTTTCTTTCTCGTTGTAACCACAGCGGCCTTCGGTCCGCTTGGTGCGCTTGGTGCCTCGGTAGGAGCTCGTGCAGCTGTGGGGCTCGCGATGCGTGGTGCCACAAGGGCAGCATGGACAGCAGCCAGCATTGATGCATCGAAGCTCATTGGCGTTTTCACTACGATGTCGAAGGGTGTGCGTAGCTCCCTTGCCCATCGTAGCGTTGATATGCCGACCGACGAGATTGAGTTCATCAAGTACATGCAGGACCAGGTGCCGGGCTTCGTCGAGAATCTCATGCAAGGCATTGCTGAGCATGAACTTGATCAGCTCGAGATGCTCGAAGTGGTCGCCCGGCTACAAGATCCGGACATTTCCGGACGGGCTGCTATTGAGCACCGTGGCCGTACGTTGTTGGCACAGTTCGGCGAGAACCGCATCGGTTCGATTGGGAATGTTATGGACCTTGGTGGAGGTTACGAAGTAGCTACTCCAGTACGCGTTCGTCTTCGCAAGAAGGAATTAATGGTTCTATGTGAAAGCCTTGGTGTTCACCATTCGGCCCTTGCGCTTAATGGTGCCAACCTGGACCTGGAACCAGGTGTTTCTAAGATGACGATGGAGAGCCTAGTCTACGTCAAGATGATTGAACCGGCTTTTCATGAGCTGGTTACCGCTGAGTACAGTGGTAAGCGGAAAGAGGAAGTTCCGTTCATCAACTTCGATGATTGCGCCGAGCGAAAGAAACATCGTTGGTTCAAAGATATGTACCACGATATGAAGCGGCGCGAACGGCTTGAAAAATATATCGACGATATGCACAACATTGGCGGGCTGCCTGCCAATGACATGGACGACGAAAACAATGGTGACATGGTCGCCGAAGCGGGAGAGTGAATACAGTGAGGAATGCAATTTTCGTCATCATCTTTACTGGTCTGATCGGCTTTCTGGGGCTCACTTCCAAGAGGCAGTACGATAAGATTAACACACTTACTTCACAGGTCTCCAAACACAAGGAGGTTCGCGAGAAGATGTGCAATCGCATCCTGTCTATTTCTGAAGAAATGGCTCAGGTGACCCTTCAGACGCCGCTCAACATCGAGGATAGTCAACGGCTGCGCACAGACTTGCTAGCAGTTGGGGCCTATGCCGAAGGATGTGTTGATCTGCCTAGTATCACCAAGAAAGCAATGGAGGGTTGTCAGAACGGAAGTGTTGACGACAGTCTTCTCAAAGAAGGTGTTTGGGCGCTCGACGAAGAGTTGAGCGTTGCCAAGAAGAATGGGTGGAAACTATATGAGCAGAAGCCCAAGTTGTAGCTGAAAGTAGTAAGAGTCATCTAAACGGAGAAGTCCGTGCAGATGCTATAAGCAGTTCACCAGGCACACCGTGCCTGGTTATTTGTTTTTATAGGTAAGATTGACCTTGCTAGATAATTTGCTATAAACAAAATTGCCACAAAGAGTAGCATTTAACAGGGTTGACAAAGTGTCTTATCTAAAATATACTGTTTTACAGATAGGCCGAAGTGGCGGAATTGGTAGACGCACACGACTCAAAATCGTGCGGAGAAATCCATGAGAGTTCGATTCTCTCCTTCGGCACAATATTATTATTTCATGGCAATATTAACAAGAGAATGCCTTTCTTTTTAATATTGCCATGAAATTGAAAACAGGAGGCAAGTCAAATGATGAGAATCAGGGTTAGAGGAGAAGTCTATAATGGGAGAACGGCTGTAGAGCTGGTTTCCCATATGCGTTCCGACTTTAATGCGTTTGCGAGAAAGCCAGCAAGCTCCAATGCGGCTTATATGGATCGTAGGATTCAGTGGTTTAAGGCTCATTCTAACGTAGAAGTGGTGCGTGACGGAACGACAGAAGAAGATCAGTGTCTTTCGTTTATTCGTTCTATGGTCAACGGCGGGTTGGCAGAGGAGATCACGTGACTAAGATTGGCGGCGAGATAACATCAAGCCGTTTTTTTATTAGTGTCCGTAATGAAATAGAGGCCCGCCCAGGCACCTTTTGTTATAAACAGAAGGTCGGGCTTATTTTTAATTTATGTGTTATAATATTCTAAGATTTAGAATTTCTAAATATTTAGAAGCAAAGCTTTGCAATTCCGTCAGGTCTCACAAATAAGAAAAATACATTTTTCTTATTTGATTTAACCTTAGCAATTGTGGCCGAAATAATCGCAGTAGTGAACCAAAAAGGCGGGGTAGGCAAAACCACCACCGCTGTAAATTTAGCCGCTGCATTGGCAGAGAGCGGTAAGTTTGTGTTGCTGGTAGATCTGGACCCTCAGGGTAATGCTACTTCTGGGTTGGGTATAAAATACCAAGAATTAGAAAGTGGCTTATATCACAGTCTTTCCGGTCAAGCACGTTTGCACGATGTAGTTCACAATACTGCCCATGCTGGTTTGCGTGTAGCGCCAGCCACTCCAGATTTGGCAGGTGCAAATGTAGAGTTAGTAAATGTAGAGGGGAGAGAAACAAAATTAGCCGAGGTTTTATCCGAAGTATCTCATGCCTATGATTATATTATCATTGATTGCCCGCCTTCACTTGGGATACTTACAATAAATGGTCTAATTGCCGCCGATCATATTTTGATTCCGGTTCAAGCAGAATATTATGCTTTAGAAGGGTTGGGGCAATTGCTAAAAACTATAGAACTTATACGTAGTAATCTAAAACCGGAATTAAAAGTTTTGGGCGCCGTGCTTACTATGTACGATTCGCGCAACAGTCTATCCGAAGAAGTGATGAATGATCTTTATAAATTTTTTCCAGACAATATTTTTCGTTCTGTTATTCCTCGCACTGTGCGATTGGCCGAAGCTCCTAGTTTTGGACAGAGTATTTTTCATTACGACCCAAGTGGTAAAGCTGCCAAGGCTTATGAAAGATTGGGCAGAGAGTTTTTGGAGAGATTTGAAGAAAAATCATAATTCACAATACACGCAACATGATTCATAAGTGGATTGTGCTGTGTGCATCATGTATCATGTTAGTATGGCTTTAGGTAAAGGATTAAGCGCTCTAATATCCGGCGCGCCAAAACAAAAAATAGATTCTGTCCCTGGTGTAGATAATCAGGATAGAGTTTGGCATATTCCTGTGACTGCTATTACTCCGGGTGCAAATCAACCTCGTAAAAATTTTAACCAAGCCGAATTAGATGATTTGGCTTCTTCTATAAAAGAGCATGGTGTTTTGCAGCCAATAATTGTGACCGAACGGGTAGATGGTGGTTACGAACTAATTGCTGGAGAAAGGCGTTGGCGCGCTGCACAACAGGTTGGTTTGGCTACTGTGCCAGCCTTAATTAAAAAATTAGTTGACCGACAAAAATTAGAAGTAGCGGTGATTGAAAACATTCAAAGAGAAAATTTAACACCAATAGAAGAGGCTTTTGCTTACCAAAGGTTAATGGAAGATTTTTCTCTTACTCAGCAAGAAGTAGCCGATAAAGTTGGAAAAAGCAGGCCGGCAGTAGCCAATTTTATTCGCCTCCTTGGTTTGCCAGAAGAAGTAAAAGCAGCTCTAAATGACAAGAGAATAAATATGAGTCAGGCGCGAGCGTTGCTATCTTTGGAAGATAAAGCCAAACAGCTAGACATGCTTTCGTCTATGCTTGGGCAGCGTATTACGGTGCGAGAACTAGAAAGAAATGTGGGGAAGCAGACAAATAAAAAAAGTCATCGCGATCCAAATTTAGCTTATTTGGAAGATAAGCTTCGTACGGCTTTGGGCACCAAAGTAACTATGACAAAGAAAGGAGAGAGAGGTACTGTAGTAATAGATTTCTATTCTCAAGAAGAATTAACTCGTATAATCAAAAAAATAGTTCCTAATTAGGAACTATTTTTTTGATTCAGCGGAATATGTGATTTACCGAAATCATGCAGGGTAACGTCCATTGAAACGCGGCGCTTATTTTTTTGGAAGAATAATTTTTAGCCACTTACTTTTTTCGGTTTTAAGTTTTTCTTTTATTTTTGATTTGGCTTGATGAGTTTTTACGTGCTTTAGCCAATCTACACTAGGGCCTTTGCGGTTTTTGTCGGTAAATACTTCTATCACATCTCCGCTTTTTAAAGGAGTGTCCAAGCTTACCAGTTGGTCATTTATTTTGGCGCCGTTGCATTGGTTGCCGATGTCGGTGTGAATGCTGTATGCAAAATCAATTGGGGTGGCGTCTTCCGGCAGGTCTATCACGTCTCCTTTGGGAGTAAAGACAAAAATTCGGTTTTTGAAAAAGTCCACCTTTAGTTCGTCTATATCGGATAATTTTTCCAAAATATTTTTTTGGATGTCGGCTAGTTCTTTGGCCCAGAAAATATCTTTGGATGGTAGGCGAGAGCCTTTTTCGTCGTAGTGCCAATGAGCGGCGATGCCGTATTCGGCTTCATCGTGCATAGAACGATCGCGGATTTGGAATTCTACAATTTGTCCATCAATACAAAAAACTGTGGTATGCAATGATTGGTAACCGTTTGGTTTTGGTTGGGAAATATAGTCTTTGATTCTTCCTTTGAGCGGGCGCCAAAGTTTGTGAATAATGCCAAGCGCGGCATAGCAGTCGGCTAGATTATCTACAATAATGCGAATAGCTACCACGTCGTAAATTTGTTCGGTGTTATCCCAACCTCCGCGGGACATTATTTTACGGTATAAGCTATATAGAGTTTTTTCACGACCGTGCACATTAATTACCTTAATGCCGGAATTTTGCAATTCGGTTTTTACTACCTCCATTACGTTTTGTAAATAAACCTCACGCTGAGAAACCAATGTTTGGCGAATGGCATCTGTTTTTAGGTATTCTTTTGGTAGCACATGAGGAAAAGAAAGATCTTCTAGCAAGCTTTTAAATTCTCCGATACCCAGTCGGTTGGCGATAGGAGCATAAATTTCTAGGCTCTCTAGAGCGATACGGAATCTTTTTTTAGGGGGTAAGGAATCTAAGGTAGATAGGTTATGTACTCGGTCTGCAAATTTAATAATCATTACACGAATGTCTTCGGCCATCGCCACAAACATTTTGCGTAAATTTTCTATATAGCGCTCTACGCCGCGGTATTTTAGTTTGCCCAGTTTGGTAATGCCTTTTATCATGCCGGCAATATCTGGTCCGAAATTTTTTTCTACCTCTTCTAGAGTAACAGAAGTGTCTTCGGGCACGTCGTGGAGAAGTGCGGCCACAATAATATTTGGATCAATACGCATGTGCGCCAAAATCATAGCGGTAGCCACCGGGTGGATTATGTATGGTTCACCGGATTTTCTCATCTGCCCACGGTGTGCTTTTTCAGCAAAATCATAAGCAAGCTGTACCATTTCGGTATCTTGTTCACGATAGTATTTTTTGATTTGCACCATCAAATCGTCTATGTTTGGATTTGTGGGGATTATATCTTTATATGGCATACTAAATGAATTTTAGCTTATTTGGACTGTTTAGGCAATATTTTTATAAACTAAAACACCTCTAATTTTAGAGGTGTTTTAGTTTAAATTATTTAGTTTCAAGCTCTGCTTACATTAGAGTAACGCTAGAAACTTTATCACCATCTTCTTTGAATCTCATTAGGCGCACACCTTGGGTAGCACGACCGGAAGAGTTTATAGATCCAAATGGTAGGCGGATCACCTGTCCTTTGGCAGACATAATAAGTAAATCTTTTTCTTTTAGTTCTACGGCGTCTACAACTTTGGCAAAGGTTAGGTTGCCCGTTTTGGCAGTGATTTCGGCAGTTTTGATTCCGCTGCCGCCGCGTCCTTGTACTTTATATTCGTCTAGTTCGGTGCGTTTACCCACGCCATTTTCGCCAACAGTCAAAAATGCTAGGCTTTTATTTTTTGGATCTACTATATCCATGCCAATTACTTCGTCTCCACTTTTTAATTTCATGCCGCGCACTCCGCTGGCTGTGCGTCCCATTTCGCGCACATCTTTTTCTTTGAAGCGGATAGCTTGGCCTTGTTTGGTAGCAATCATAACCTCGTCTGTGCCAGCGCTAGGTTTTACCCATTCTAAATTATCGTCTGGTTTTAATTTTATGGCGATAAGTCCACTGCGGCGTACGTTAGCAAAATCCTCTAGAGCGGTTTTTTTGATATTGCCGCGAGTAGTGGTCATAACCAAATATTTAATATTGGTTAGATCATTCATACCAAGTAGGGCTGTAACCTTTTCGTTTGGAGCAAGTTGCAAGAAGTTGATCAGTGCCTGGCCTTTGGCCGTGCGGCTAGCCTGAGGGATATCATAGGCCATAAGTTGGAATACGCGACCGCGATTGGTAAAGAATAGGATATTGTCGTGGGTATTGGTAGCTACCAGATTTTGTACACTTTCTTCTTCTTTGGTAGTTGTGCCAATCACACCCTTGCCGCCACGAGATTGCTGGTGGAAGGTGTCTGGAGGTAAGCGTTTTATGTATCCGTCCGAAGTTACCATAATAATAGTAGCTTCGTTTGGAATCAAATCTTCGGTAGTAAATTCTTTTATACCATGAGCAATTATTTGAGTGCGTCTTGGTTGGCCATATTTTTCTTTAATCGCCAAAGTTTCGTCTTTAATAATTTTTAGTATTTTGGCTTTGGACGCAAGAATAGATTCTAGTTCTTTTATCAAAGCTTTTTTCTCTTTTAATTCGTCTTCAATTTTTTGGCGTTCTAGGTTGGCCAATTGTTGCAATTTCATTTCCAAAATAGCTGTAGCTTGACGTTCGCTAAATTTGAATTTAGACATCAAGTTGGCCTTGGCTTCGTCTTTGTCTTTGGAAGCGCGAATTGTTTTGATAATTAAATCAATTTTATCTAGAGCCATGCTCAAGCCTTCTAAGATATGGGCTCGATCTTTGGCTTTGGTCAAATCATATTCGGTGCGGCGACGGATAATCACTTGTCTGTGTTTTACAAATTCTTCCAAAACATTTTTTATGTTTAGAACCTTTGGTTGGATGCCGTCTACTAGCGCTAGCATGTTGAAGTGGAAAGTAGTCTGAAGCTCTGTCATTTGGAACAGCTTGTTTAAAACTTTTTTTGGATAGGCATCTTTTTTTAGATCAATAACTACACGTACGCCGTCTTTGTTTGATTCATCGCGCAGATCTTTTATGCCTTCTATTTTTTTCTCTTGTACTAAATCGGCAATTTTTTCTAGTAATGTAGCTTTGTTAATGTTGTATGGAACTTCGGTGATAACAATTTTGAATTGATCTGTTTTGCCTTCTTGGATTTCGGCTTTGGCACGCATAACTACGCCACCTTTGCCGGTAGCGTAAGCAGTCAAAATATCTTTTTTGTTATAGATAATACCACCAGTAGGGAAGTCCGGGCCTTTGATAAGTTCGGCTAAATCTTCTACGGAAGTATCTGGGTCGTCCATAAGCTTGGCTAGACCGTCGCAGAGCTCGCTTAGGTTATGTGGAGGGATAGAGGTGGCCATACCAACCGCAATACCCATAGTACCGTTGAGTAGAAGGTGAGGTAGTTTGGCTGGTAATACAGTTGGTTCAGTATGGGATCCGTCGTAGTTAGGAATAAAATCAACAGTTTCTTTTTCGATATCAAATAGCATCTCTTCGGCTACAGCCATAAGCTTGGCTTCGGTATAACGCATGGCCGCAGCGTTGTCACCATCCATAGAACCGAAGTTTCCTTGACCATGTACCATAGGGTAGCGCATGGAGAAGTCTTGGGCCATACGAACCATAGCGTCGTAGATAGAAGCGTCGCCGTGTGGGTGGTACTTGGCCATCACTTCACCAACTACGTGTGCAGATTTACGGAATCTGGCGGTGTGGCGCAAACCAATATCCCACATAGCGTAAAGTACGCGGCGGTGTACTGGTTTAAGTCCGTCGCGCACATCTGGAAGTGCGCGAGACACAATTACGCTCATGGCATATTCCAAATATGAAGTTTGCATTTCTTCTACCAGTGATGCTGGGGTGATAATTCCTAACTCTTGGGGGACTAGTTCTAGTTTTTCTTGCATATTGATTTAGCGAATATTTAGAATGTTGTTGAATTTGATAAGGTTGAGCTATTAGTATTTGGTGTGCTTGTGGCAATGTCTATTGTAGTGGTTGTACTGCTGGCATTATTTATTTCGGCTGTAACTTGGGTAATTAAATTTTTAAGCTGCAGCTTTAGTTTTTCGTTTTTTATTCGAGTGGCTTCATCGTTAAATAGTGCATTCCATTCTGTTTTGCCATTTTCTATTAATTTTTTTTCTGGGGTTTTGTTCCAATTGAAAGAGGATAGACTTATTTTAGTTGCCCAACCCCAGAGCACTACTATAATAATAGTAAAGGTACTAACCAATATCCAGAGCCATTTTTTGGCCGCTGCGTTATATTCTTTGGGTATCTGGATTGGTATTGGTTCCGGTTCTGGCGCTGTTTGTTTTTTTCTCCTTGGCATATATCATGATACATTAGGCACACAGCATGATTCAAACAAATGAATATTGATGCGTGTATCGTGAGTAATGTCGCTACTCTTTTTCTAGCACGATTAGTTTTGTTTCTTCTTGTGGTAAATCTTTTTTCTTAATAATAATCTTTTTCTCTCCTGTTTCTGCCTTTAGGCCCGCTTCTTTTATGAAGGCGGTAATGGGCGCTGCGTCAGGGTCGGTATCGCAATGGTAAGCCATTGGTATTATTAGTCGTGGTTCTAACGTGTTTACCAAAGCAGCTGCAGATTTGGCGTCCATATAGTTTGGTCCGCCACCAACTGGTATAAACAATATATCTGGGCTCATTATTTTTTCTAGGAGTCCGGTGGCAGGTGCTTCTTTTAATTGTCCTAGGTGTACTATATTTAATCCTTCGGCATTGAGTTTGTAGATTACGCCCTCGCCCAAACCAGGGATAGCATAGATCATTAGGTTTTTGACTTCCATTTCTCCTAGTGAGCTTACGGTAAATGTATCTTGGGATACAGTGGCGGTGTCTTCTAGTCCGTGTGAGAACAAGGCAACATCTGGACTAAAGTTGCGAGGAAATTCTCCTTTTTTTGGTTTATAGGCATCAATTAAAACAGTGATATCTTTGTCTAGATTTTTGGTTTGAAGTTTAACACAGGTTTGTCCTAGCCAGCTTATATGCATAATTGCTTCATTTTTAATGAAATCACCACCTAATTTAGGGGGTGAAAGATTGAATAAAAGTTAAGGATATTTTAGCATTTTGTTGTTAAGGACGCAAGGGGAAGAAAGCTAAAAATAAGGGGTAAAAGCATTGACAGTTTGTATCATTTAAGGTAGCTTTTTTGTATAGGAATATAGAGAAAGTCGTTCTTAGTAAGAGTGGTTTTTTGTTCAGTCGTTGGTGTGGTATACTTAATTATAGAATGTTTCTAATGGATTTTACGACCATGAAAAAAGTGCTTAAAAAATATTTTATTCCCCACAAGGAGAATAATTTTCATCCTCATATTTTGCATGCCAAAAGAGCGGTTTTGTATAGTCTGGTTTTTTTGTTGATGAAAGTTATATTAGTAGCTTTTGTAATTCTCTTGCCCACAGGCGTGTTTGTTCTGCCAGATGTTTTGGCCGAAGAACAAAGGCAAATAGTGGCTCTTACCAATATTGCTAGACGAGAGAAAGGTTTACCTGCCTTGGTGGTATCAAGCAAGTTGGATCTATCTTCTCAAAATAAAGCCAATGATATGGCAGAGAAGAGTTACTTTGCCCATGCCAGAGAAGAGAAGAGTTTGTCGTCTTGGTTAAAAGGGGCAAATTATAAATACTTAGTGGCCGGAGAAAATTTGGCAGTGGGATTTAGTAGCGCCGAAGAGATAGTAAAAGCCTGGAAAAATAGCCCAACTCACTATGCAAATTTAATAGACCCAGAGTTCAAAGATTTGGGGGTTGGATTATCCGGAGGAATTTACAATGGCCGAGCTACTGTATTTGTAGCTCAGCATTTGGGTGCTCAAGTGGCAGCTGTAAAGACAGGGGCGCAGCCGGCAAAGAAAGTAATAGCCAAGAAATCATCATCAGTAGAAATAAAAGCAGAAATTCCGCCGCCAGTTGTAGAAGTAGCCAAAGTAAGCTCTTCGGTATTGGCTGGTAAAATTGAAGACGCACAAGAAGTTGCACCGCCAGTGATGAGTGCCAATCAGCAGACGCCTATAGATAGGTATATGCAAGCCAAAAGAGTTTTGCTTCCTATTACTAGCATCTTTGCAGTTTCACAAAACATTTATCTTTCAGCCATATTTTTCTTCTCATTTATTTTGCTTCTTAATATAGTAATAGTAGTTGCCGCAGGCAAAAAGCGTCATCATGTTATTGCTCAAACTAGCGGCCTAATTGCTTTGTTGTTTATCTTTTGGAAATTCTAAAACTATAGTTGGTTGGATTGACAAAACGGTCTAAACAAGCTACTGTACCCCCATAAGCACCGAGAAATCGGCGATTTTGCGTATTTACACAACATTATACATGATACACGCAGCACGATTCATTCGTTCTTTGTGCATCATGTTGCGTGTGCCATGAATTATGCTTTTTACCCCTAAGAGGGATCTGCCTGTGGGCTGAAAATATGTATGCCATTATTTAAACTTCACTCAAAATTTAAACCAGCTGGAGATCAGCCCGAGGCTATTAAGAAATTAATGGCTAGTTTGGACAAAGGCAATCGCTACCAAACTTTATTAGGCGTTACTGGTTCTGGCAAAACTTTTACAGTGGCCAATCTTATTACTCAATTTGATCGGCCAGTTTTGGTTATGGCGCCAAACAAAGCTTTGGCTGCCCAGCTTTATCGTGAATACAAAAATTTCTTTCCAGAAAATTCGGTAAATTATTTCGTTTCTTATTATGATTATTATCAGCCGGAAGCATATTTGCCCACCAGTGATACCTATATAGATAAGGAATCAATGATAAATGAAGAGATAGATAGGTTGCGCCACCAAGCAACCAGTGCGCTAATGTCTCGCAAAGATGTGATTGTGGTCGCCTCTGTGTCTTGTATATACAATCTTGGTGTGCCAAATAATTATTTTGAATCTGCGGTGCATTTGGAAATTGGCCAGCCGATGGTGCGAGCAGATCTAATGCGTCAGTTGGTTAAAATTCAATTTGCGCGCACACCAGGAGCTTTGGATAGAGGAAATTTTCGTGTGCGAGGTGATGTCTTTGAAATTGCTCCAGTGGCAGACAAGTTTCTTTATAGAATAGAAATTAAAGATCAGAAGGTTGCCGAAATTAGTGTAGTAGACGCTCTGACCAAAGGTATAAAAGAAAATTTAAAAGAAGCGGTAATTTTTCCAGTTAAACATTTTGTGTCATCCGAGCCGCAAATGAAAGAAGCGCTAAAAGAAATAAAAGCGGAGCTGAAAGACAGGTTGGCATATTTTAAGAAAAAAGAATTATATTTGGAAGCAGAGCGACTAGAGCGTCGCACTCGTTATGATTTAGAAATGCTTAAAACGTTGGGTTTTTGTCATGGCATCGAAAATTACTCTCGTCATTTGGCCGGCAAGTTGGCCGGAGAAGCACCAGATACTCTGCTTGCATATTTCCCTTGGAAAGATGGCAAACCGGATTTCTTAACTATTATGGATGAATCACATATTGGTTTGCCACAGGTGCGAGGTATGTATGCTGGAGATAGAAGTCGCAAAGAAGTGCTAGCTCAATATGGCTGGAGATTGCCATCTGCACTTGATAACCGTCCGCTTAAATTTGATGAATTTGAAAAACGAGTGGGGCAGGTTGTATTTACGTCGGCTACTCCAGGAGATTTTGAGTTGGCTCATTCTAGTGTGGTTGCCGACCAGGTAATTCGCCCAACAGGTTTGATAGATCCACCAATAGAGGTTCGCCGCGCCTCGCCAGAGTTCAGAAGGAACGAAGGCGGGACCGTGTTTGCTCCTACTTCGCCAAAGGCTTCGGCGGGACACAGTAAAAAAACTAATCGTGGGCAGGTAGACGATATAATAAATGAAATTGGTGGAATAGTAGAAAGAGGAGAGCGGGCAATAATAAATGTACTCACCAAGAAAATGGCCGAAGAGTTGTCTGAATTTTTGAAGCAGAGAAATTTTGCAGTTAATTATCTGCATTCGGATGTAAAAACTTTGGAACGTACAGAAATTTTGAATGATTTTCGTCAGGGAAAGTTTAGTGTTCTCATCGGGGTAAATTTGTTGCGTGAAGGTCTGGATTTGCCGGAAGTAACGCTTGTAGCGATTATGGATGCAGACAGAGAAGGGTTTTTGCGTAGCGAAGAATCGCTTATGCAAACTATGGGCCGCGCTGCCAGAAATGTGAGCGGTAAAGTAATTTTGTATGCAGATACAATTACCAAGTCTATAAAAAATGCGATGAAAGAAGTAGATAGACGCCGCACAGTACAGTTGGCCTATAATGCCAAACACGGCATTACACCAGAGACAACACACAAAGCGATAGAGCAGTTTTTGGATATTCCGGATGCGCCTGACCCCGCTCAGAACAGAACAGGTAAGATTAGTATAGAGCCGGATCGTAGAGGTAAGAGATCAGTGAAGAGGAGTAGGGCGTAGGTAGTAAAGAGTAGTGAATACAATTTTTGTTCTTTAAAAAAAGACGCTGTCTGGGTAGACAGCGAGGTCCGTTGCGAGCGCCTGTGGGCGGTCGAGGTGGATCCTGGTACCTAGTTTGTTATCGGCAGTAGCCGCGCCGGTGTCCCTCATCAACCGAGTGTTGGTCGAGCGGGAGTGTCGTTTTGAGTGGTGGCACGCTAGGACGAGGAGTGGAATAAACCACCATAAACTTTGCCTCCGTGGGCGCTGCGGACTCGGGCAAGGCTGCTTCAGTTGCGGCGATGTGCCGGTCAAGAAGTGCGAGCGTGCTCTGCACAGGAATGAACGAATTGGTTTTCATGGATTTCTCCTTGCAGCCTATTATATTTTAAACTAACTAAAAGTCAATATTAAATATTCTATGGAAGATAAAATTATAATCAAAAAAGCCAGAGTGCATAATTTGAAAAATGTATCTCTAGAAATTCCAAAAAATAAAATGACGGTTTTTACCGGCGTTTCCGGTAGTGGTAAATCGTCGCTGGCTTTTGATACAATTTTTGCCGAAGGTCAAAGACGATATATAGAATCTTTGTCACCATATGCCCGTCAATTTTTGGGGCAAATGGAACGGGCCGATGTAGATGAAATTACCGGTTTGTCGCCAGCGATTGCCATTGGCCAAAAAGCTCTTAGTCATAACCCGCGATCTATTGTGGGTACGCTTACCGAAATTTATGATTATTTCCGTGTTTTGTATGCCAGGCTTGGAGAAGTATTTTGTCCTACTTGCGGCACAAAAATAGAAAAATTATCTCCGGAAGAAATGATAGATATTATAATTGGTATGGCGGGGGAGTTAAAAGAAAAATCAGTTACGATTTTGTCTCCAGTGGTGCGTGGACGCAAAGGCGAGTATTACCAAATGTTGTATGATTTTTTAAATGAAGGTTTTGACCGTGCCAGGGTAGACGGCAAAATGCATTCTTTGCATGATCGAATAGAGATATCTAGAACCAAAGTTCATAATATAGATATTCTTATTGATAGAGTGATGATAAGCGACGAGAGTCGTCTGTTTGAAGCGGTAGAAAGTGCTTTGCAGCACAGCAAGGGTTTGGTAACAGTTTTGTTTAGTGAAAATACCAAGAATCCAACCGAAAGATTATTGTCTAGCCACTGGTCCTGCCCAGCCGACGGGTTTTCTTTTCCAGAAATAGAACCAAGACTTTTTTCTTTCAACAGTCCGGCCGGTGCATGTCCGGCTTGTGGAGGTTTGGGAAAAGCCGAAGCTTTTAGCAAAGAAATTTGTCCAGACTGTGAAGGTAAGAGGCTTAAACCAGAAGCCTTGTCTGTGCGTATAAAAAATAAAAATATCCACGAGGTGTCTTCGCTAACAATAGAAGATTGTCATACTTTTTTTAAAGATTATGGTAAAAAATTAAATGAACGTCAATTTCTTATTGCCCACAATGTAATTAAAGAAATAAATGATAGGCTTAATTTTTTGTTAGAAGTTGGCTTGGATTATATTACCCTAACCAGAGAAGCGCACACCTTGTCTGGTGGAGAAGCTCAGCGTATTCGTTTGGCTTCGCAAATTGGTTCGCATTTGTCCAATACTCTTTATGTTTTAGATGAACCGACTATTGGTTTGCATGAACGAGATACCGAAAAATTGATAAAAACTTTAAAAGCTTTGCGAGATGAAAACAATACGGTAATTATTGTGGAGCATGATGAACGCACTATAAAAGAATCCGATTATTTGGTGGATATTGGCCCAATGGCCGGAGAGTTGGGAGGAGAAGTAGTATATAGTGGCCCGACCAAAGATATTAAAAAAGAAAAAAATAAATCTTTGACTTTAAAATACCTAACCGATGAAGTAAAGATAGAAGTGCCAAAAAAACGCCGCTGGAAAGAAACCGAAGAAATTTCTATCGTCGGGGCGCGTGCTAATAACTTAAAAAATGTTAATGTCAAAATTCCGCTTCGTAAGTTGGTCTGTATTTCCGGAGTTTCCGGTGGAGGCAAATCTTCACTTTTGTATGATGTGCTTTACGAAAATGTAGCTCGCATCAAAAGCAGATTCAAGAAATTGGAAAATGTAAGCAGTATTACTGGTACCGAGTATATAGATAAAGCGGTGATTGTAGATCAGGCGCCGATTGGCCGCACACCACGATCTAACCCAGCCACATATACTGGTATATTTACACCTATCCGTGATTTCTATACCAGTTTAGAAGAATCCAGAGTGCGTGGTTATACCCATTCCAGATTTTCGTTTAATGTGCCTGGTGGCCGTTGTGAATCTTGCCAAGGGGCTGGGTTTAATACAATTGAAATGCACTTTATGCCAGAGGTAGAAGTGCCTTGTGAAGTTTGCCACGGCAAAAGATTTAGCCGTGAAACTTTGCAGGTAAAACACAAGAATAAAAATATTAGTGATGTGCTAGAGATGACGGTAAACGAGGCGGTAAAGTTTTTTGAACATATATACCAAATTACTGACAAGCTAAAAGTATTACAAGAAGTAGGCCTTGGATATTTGAGACTTGGTCAAAGCGCCACCACGTTGTCTGGCGGAGAAGCGCAGAGAATTAAATTAGCTCGCGAATTGGCTGCGCCGCTAGGCAAGAAAAATTTATATCTGTTAGATGAGCCAACAGTTGGTTTGCATTATCATGATATAGAAATGTTGCTTGCTGTATTAAACAAATTGGTAGACAAAGGCAATTCCGTAGTTGTAATCGAGCACAATTTGCATATTATAAAATGCGCAGATTATATAATTGATATGGGTCCGGAAGGTGGCGCCAAAGGCGGTATAGTAGTAGCCAAAGGCAATCCAGAAGAAGTGGGTGACAATCCACATTCTTATACAGGTATGTACCTACGACCATATTTGGACTAAAATATAATTATTAATTAAGTTAATTTTTATATGTTGAAAAAAATAATTTTAGTATTCATAGCTATATTTTTTGTAGGTTTGGCTGCTCTTGTTATTTATAACAAAAATATACCTTCCAAAAATGCAGAACCTTCTGTTCTAGAGCTTAAAAAAGGATTAGTGGTTACTAATTTAAAAGAGAATGATGCGATTAGCTCTCCCTTTAAAGTTGTCGGCTACACAAATGGTGATGGTTGGAATGGTTTTGAAGGCCAGGTAGGCACAGTAAGTTTATACGACAGCGCTGGTAAATTATTAGTTATCCAACCTCTTACAGCTACTTCGGAGTGGATGACTTCTACGGTAAATTTTGAAGCTAATCTAGAATTTCTTACAGATGCGCAGTCAGGAACAATAGTTTTCAAAAATGAAAATGCTAGCGGCGAATCATTTAGAGACAAAATTGTTTCTTGGCCGGTAAAGTTTTTACCATCAGACAGTACTGTAAAATTACAGGCATATTTTAGTAATAGCAAACTTGATCCAGAAATCAACTGTGAAAAAGTTTTTCCGGTCACCAGGGGTGTGCCAAAAACTGTGGCAGTAGCTAGAGCTGCTTTGGAAGAATTGTTAAAAGGCCCGACTTTTGCAGAACAAACCGAAGGCTATGTAACCAATATTAATGAAGGTGTAAAAATTAATAGCTTAACTATTGTGGGTGGTGTGGCCAAAGTTGATTTTAGCGAAGAGTTGCAAAAAGAGGTAGGCGGAGCCTGCAGAGTAACCGCTATTCGCACGCAGATAGTAGAAACACTCAATCAATTTTCTACCGTAAGTAGTGTTATTATTTCGGTAAATGGTAATACCGAAGATATTTTGCAACCATGAGTTTAATAGACCAAGCCAAAAAACTTCCGCTCAATCCGGGAGTATATATCTATAAAGATAAAGAGGGGGAGATTCTTTATATTGGGCGCGCCACATCTTTGCGTAGGCGTGTTTTGCAATACTTCCGCAAAGATATAGATCCGCGAATTGGTGAGATGGTGTCTTTGGCTGACACGGTAACTTTTAAGCAAACCGATACAGTTTTGGAAGCTATTATTTTGGAGGCCAATTTAATTAAAAAGCATTGGCCAAAGTATAATGTAAAGGATAAAGACAATAGGTCTTTCGTTTTTATTGTATTTCCAAAAGAAGATTTTCCAAGGCCAATAGTAGTGCGAGGCAGGGAGTTGGAAAAGTTTCCAGCCTCTTCTGCCAAGGTTTTTGGCCCATATCAAAGTGTTACTGTGCTGCGTAACGCGTTAAAGATTCTTCGTCGTATTTTTCCTTATAGCACATGCAAACCTACCGGGAAGCCTTGTTTTGATTATCAAATTGGTTTGTGCCCAGGCGTTTGTGTGGGTGCTATAACCAAGCAAGATTACCAGAAAAATATAAACAACATGGTATTGTTGCTCAAAGGTGAAAAGAAAAAGTTATTAAAAAAATTAACCAAAGAAAATCCACAAGCAGCGATTTACCTTAAACATATTCAAGACGTAACTTTGGTTTCTCGCGAAGAGTTCCATGACGACTCGCAGGAATTTAATCGTATAGAAGGCTATGATATTTCGCATTTTGCCGGCAAAGAAACCTATGGCTCCATGGTCGTTTTTACTGGTGGCAAACCAGACAATAGCCAGTACAGATTGTTTAAAATAAAAAACGCGCCGGCCAATAATGATCTGGAAGCGCTAAAAGAGATGTTGGAGAGAAGATTAAGACATACCGAATGGCCAAAACCGGATTTAATTCTGATTGACGGAGGAAAGCCACAAATAGATTATCTTGCAAAAACTATGGAACAGTACCAGATGACAGCGCCGTGGTTAGGGTTGTCCAAATTAAATGGTGATCATCTGGTTTTTGCTGCAGGAACAAAAAATGTGTTCAAAGATTTGGCTCAAACTATAAAACGAACTTTACAGCAGGTGCGTGATGAAGCGCATAGGTTTGCCAATCGAGGGCGCAGTAGGCGTTATTTTAATAGCAATTTTAAATAAAAAGTTTGACAAAAAGATGGTTGAAATTATAAAATTCCATATAAGAGGTGGCAATAATGAAGAAGTCGTTCAAAGTTCGTCACCAGACCCCAAAGATTCCAAGGTTTATTATTCGAGAGGCCAGCAAGCACTTGCCAGGTTATACGCAATTGCGTCGGGCACTAGATGTGCATAATGTCCAGTGGGCACTGCGTTCACTAGATTCCATTAGAAAAAAGATGGGCTATACAGGCTACAGACCATCATGGGTGTGCAGTATGAGTAAAACTGCTCGAAATAGGCGCAAGCTATTTCGGATGGCTCATGATGCGTTTCAGGCCGACAGGCTATATGCTCTGCTGAATGGTTTTTACTGGCGCAAGTATTTCTCGTTCAAATTGTAGGGGCGACGGAGTCTGGTAAGTGTGTGGGAATGGTGGCAGCTTTGGTGCCGTTCCCACCCTAATTTTACCTATATTGACATTTTTACCTAAGTATAGTATACTTGCCTTATAAAATTTAGCTATAAAGTCCGCCCAATTTAGAGGTGGACACCCTATCTGGCTTACCAGAAGGGATAAGGTGAATTTTTTTGTTATAATCGAAAGGAGTGAGTGGAATAGACAGTGAAATATTTATGATCGCTTGCGATTTATAAATATTGAATCTGGATATTCCTGAGCGAATGAGATTATATAATTTATACATATGTCAGAAGAAAAAGACCAAATTGACCCGTCAGATTTTAAGGCACTGTTGTCTTCCTACCCACTTACCATCCCAAAAGAAGGGGATGTTGTTAAGTGCAGAATTATTTCTATCGACAAAGGTGAAGTACACGTAGACATTGAAGGTTTAACTGTTGGTGTAGTGCGTGGCCGAGAGTTATTTGCAGAATCCAAAGAATATACCAGTCTAAAAGTGGGCGACGAAGTAGAAGCTACAGTTTTGGATTTAGAAAACGAAAATGGCGAAATGGAATTATCTTTCCGCATTGCTGGTTACCAACGCGCTTGGAACAATGTTAAGAAATGGATGCAAGACAATATTACTATCAAAGCCAAAGTATTGGCTGCCAACAAAGGTGGTTTGATGATGCAGGTAGAAGGCCTAGACGGCTTTATGCCAGTTTCTCAGCTTAACCCAGATCATTATCCACGCGTAATGGGCGGAGACAAGAATCGCATATTAGAAAAATTGCGTGAACTAATGAATAAAGAATTGGAAGTTAAAGTAATTGACGTAAACGAAAAAGAAGAAAAACTAATCGTTTCCGAAAAAGCTGTTTGGGAAGATACTCAAAAAGCAGTGTTGGAATCCTACAAAGTGGGCGATACTGTAGAAGGAGAAATCAGTGCCCTTACTTCTTTTGGTGCTTTTGTGAAATTTGGCCAAGACCTAGAAGGTTTGGTGCACATTTCCGAAATTGCTTGGCAGCGTATTGATCATCCAAAAGATATCTTGAAAGTTGGCGATAAAGTCAAAGCTCAAGTTATTCAATTGGACAGATCCAAAATTTACTTGTCTATCAAACGCTTGGTAGATGATCCTTGGAAGTCTGTAAAAGATAAGTACAAGGTTGGCGATAAGGTAAGTGGTAAAATCTTGAAGATTGAACCGTTTGGTCTTATGGTAGCACTCGATAAAGATATTCATGGTCTTGCTCACATATCCGAATTGGCCGATGAAGGTATTAGCAACTTGGGTGAGAAGTTCAAAATCGGACAAAACACTGACTTTGAAATTGTGTCTTTGGAACCGCCAGAGCATCGCTTGGGCCTAAGACTTTTTGGAGTAAAAGGCAAGAAAAAAGCCGATGAATCCAAAGAGGATAAAAAAGAGGAAAAAGCTGACAAGAAGGATAAGGAAGAAAAGGCTGATACAAAATAGTAAAATTAAAAAACACCCACTCAACGCGTAAGTGCTCGAGTGGGTGTTTTGTTTTAAGTGGTTAAATAGGTAAAAAATAACGCCCAGCCATATTTGTTCCAGTTGAACTTAATGGCAAGGGCGTGTGTGGTCGTCGACCTTCAGTCAAGGTGGCCTTCGGTAATTGCGATCGAAAGGACGCACAGCATTCCTCCGATGGCGCTAAAGATACTGCCAATAACTATCGCGCCAAGTCCCAATAATGGATGGTGGTGGCTAAGAGACACTGTCGATCCGATGAGTGCGAAAGCTAGACCGCCAACGAGTAAGGTGCAACCAAACAACATGATTCCCACGATGCCAAGAATCTTGGCCAAGGCATTGAGAATCTTGAGGAAGATATTGAAGGTATCGGATAGGACGCTAGATTTCTTAGACGATGCAAGCATAACTTCCTCCTGTGTTGTAGGCGTAGGACTTGTATCATGGTAGTATTATTTTTGTCAATGACAAAGGTTCAACCCTTGCCTTTTTGTGGAAAATAGGGTATATTTGATTAAATTCATAAGAGGTAATTTAACTTGTTATATATGCGAAACTTTGTAAAAAATTTCATTTTTGTCTTCATCTTTTTGTTTTTAGTTGCGGCGGTTTTGGGTTATGTAAAAGCCGGAAAGGATAAAAGCCCAGAGACTGTAAGTATTAGTAAAATGGTAGAAGAAATAAATGCCAACCAGGTAAAAACTGTAATTATTAAGGGCGATACTTTAAGCCTTCAGCTTAAAGACGAAAAAGCCAAACTTCAAGAAGTGCTAAAAGAACAAAATGGTACATTTGGTGAGATTGTAAGGAATTATAATGTTTCTAGTTCTTCTTTGTCTCAATTATCCGTAGAAGTCAAAAATGACAGCTCTTGGAAGTTTTGGCTGGGTAATTTGTTGCCAATATTATTGCCACTTATTATTTTTATTTTGTTCTTCTACTTCATGACTCGCGGTGTGCAAGGCATGAACAGTAAAGCTATGGGTTTTGGTCAAAGCAATCCTCGCCAAACCAACCCAGACGATAAAAATAAAAAGACTTTTGCCGATGTGGCTGGCGCCAAAGAAGCCAAACAAGAATTAGTAGAAGTAGTAGACTTCCTAAAAGATCCAAAGAAATTTACTGAGATGGGAGCCAAGATTCCAAAAGGTGTTTTGCTTGTGGGTACACCTGGTACCGGTAAAACCTTGCTTGCCAAAGCTGTGGCCGGAGAAGCCAACGTGCCATTTTTCAATATGTCCGGTTCAGAATTTGTAGAAATGTTTGTGGGTGTGGGTGCATCGCGTGTACGTGACCTGTTTAGCAAAGCAAAAAAAGATGCTCCCGCAATTGTGTTTATAGATGAGATAGATGCTGTGGGAAGACGCAGAGGAGCGGGTATGGGTGGAGGCCATGATGAAAGAGAACAAACGCTCAACCAAATCTTGGTAGAGATGGATGGTTTTGATCCTAATTTGGGAGTTATTGTGGTAGCCGCCACTAACCGTCCAGATGTGCTTGATCCAGCCTTACTTCGTCCAGGACGTTTTGATAGACGAGTAACTCTTGATTTACCAGATATTAAAGACAGAGAAGAAATTCTTGGTATTCATGCAAAAAATAAACCAATGGAGGCAGATGTATCTTTGCGCAAAGTGGCCGAACGCACTCCAGGATTTTCTGGTGCCGACCTAGCTAACCTGCTTAACGAAGCTGCCATTTTGGCAGTACGTAGAGACAAGAAAAAAGTTAGTGAGTTTGATATTTTAGAAAGCATTGAAAAAGTCTTGCTTGGACCGGAGAGAAAAAATAGAGTAATAAGCGACCATGAGAAAAAAATGACTGCTTACCACGAAGCTGGACACGCAATCGTTGGTCATTTTATGCCGCATTGTGACCCAGTACGTAAAGTATCTGTAATCTCTCGCGGTAGCGCTGGTGGATATACCCTCAAAATGCCAACCGAAGATAAATACTATCATACCCTGGCTCAATTTAGAGATGAGCTGGCTATGATGCTTGGTGGCTATGTGGTAGAAAAAACTCTCTTTGGAGAAAATATGCTTTCTACTGGTCCTTCCTCTGATTTGAAGAATGCTACTCAAGTTGCTCAAAATATGGTAACACGCTACGGTATGAGCCCGCTTGGTACCCGAACTTTTGGCGATCACCCAGAAAATGTTTTCTTGGGCGGGGGAATGCCGGAGCAAAAAGATTATAGTGAAAAAACGGCCGAAGCAATAGATAAGGAAGTAAGCAGCTTTTTGGCAGAGGCAGAAAAGAGAGCCAAAGAAGTGGTAGATAGCCACAGACCTCAACTGGAAGCTATGGTGAAAGAGCTTATGGAAAAAGAAACTATAGAGCAGGACGATATCCAAAGAGTTCTTGGCCCTAGACAATAAACCTTATAATTAAAACAAAAACCCGGTTGCCTAGCGCAGTCGGGTTTTTGTTTACGTCTTTAGTTGTGGTATAATATGATTATAAATAACTTACATTTCGAATATATGGGCTAAAAAGCCGCATATACACTCATTCGCTCATATAAAGTTAAAAACATTTAACTTTATATTTACTCATTTCGTGTATGAAAGAGCCGACATATCGTCAAACTTTAGTTCACGCTTGGAACGTAGTTTGGGAAAATAAAATTCTATGGATACTAGGTTTGTTGTCTGTCTTTTTGGGACAGTTGGGATTTAGCGATGTTTTTGGAAAGATTTGGTCTATGTTTGATAACAGTCTTGCAAGCGGAGGGTTCGCTCTTGTGCCGCTACTTAAACTAAATCTAACTGGCGGGGTATGGAGCGCTTTGGGATTGGTGTGGTTGTCAGTTATTTGTGTGGCTGTAGTATTTCTTGTTATTTTTTTGGCAGCGGCCTCTCAGGGCTCGCTTATTGCGTATGCAGCCGATTGGTTCAAGAATGGCAAGCATCAAACACTAGCAAAGCCATGGCGTAAAAGCATAAAACATTTCTGGAGTATTTTATTAGTAAATGTAGTTAGGCAAGTATTATTGTTTTTATTATTACTAGGTTTTGTGCTTATTGCCGACTATTTCTTTGTTTCGCGCACACCGCTTGAAGGTTTTGTCTTTGCTGCTAGCGCTGTATTAGTGTTGATTGCTTCTTTAGTTTTTTCTGCGCTTTGCATATATACTTTGTGTTATGTGGTTTTGGACGGCAAAGGAGTGTTAGAATCTGTCAAAAAAGCTTGGGCATTGTTTTCGGATCACTTACTAGTTTCTTTAGAAGTCGGCTTGCTCCTAATGCTTATGAACTTCTTTTTGGTGCTCGTAATCGCAGTCGGATCATTCTTTGCTTTCTTACCGTCTGTTCTTATCTGGGTGGCTGCTGGCTTTACCAATTTGGTAGTTTTGGCCGCAATTGGATTGATACTTGGTATTTTCTTGCTCTTATTGTTTATTGCTTTGGTAGCTGGTTTTTTCAATGCCTTCACAATCAGTGCATGGGTATTTCTGTTTATGAGAATGCATAAAGAAGGACTTTCTAGTAGAGCCATACATTTTTTTAAACACATATTTTCTAAATAGATTATATCTAGAGCTGGATTTTTCATTTGTCATTCTGAGCAAAGCGAAGAATCCCTTTTGTCCAAACGAGAGGGATCCTTCCCGCCCGAACGTACACGTTCGGTACGGGCGGGCATTTCATTCAGGATGACAGCTAAATAACACTGGATAAATTTTATGACCGATTTTCCTTCCATAGGTAGTTTGCTTGGTAAATCTGCAAAAAAAGATCCCGCTGCAAAGGCGGCCTCTTCGGCAAGCAAGGATATAAACGGTGTTGAGGAAAAGTTTGAGAAAAAGATGCATGAAATAGATCTTAAGAAGAAAGAAGAATTGACCAGTAAACAGGCCAGCTCTTTGGGGTTGCAATATATAGATTTAGCAGCCTTTCCTATAAATGCAGAGTCATTAAAAACAATCACAAAAAATGTAGCTATAGAACAAAAAGTTATTTGTTTTTATAATGTGCCTGGAGAAATAAAGCTTGGCTGTACAGAATATACGGATAGCATAAAAGAACTGGCGTACCAGCTTGGAGAAAGCCATCACGCCAACAGCCAGGTATATTTAATATCCGAGAACAGCTTGCAAAAAGCGATCAAGTTGTATGATAATTTGCCTATTGTAACCGCCGTAACCAAGGATCTTAATATTACAGATGAAGAATTAGAAAAATTTAAATCTGGGGTAATGGATTTTAGAAGTTTGGAGAGCCAGTTCTTGAATGTTTCTATTAGTGATATTTTAACGTTAATTATAGCTTCGGCTTTAAAAGTAAGCTCTTCCGATATCCATGTAGAAGCAGAAGAAAACGGCATTGTGGTGCGTTATCGCATAGATGGTATTTTGCACGATGTGGCTACGTTGCCAAAAGAACAATGGAAAAAGTTTATTTCTCGTATTAAATTATTGGCAGCGCTCAAAATAAATGTAACAGACCGTCCTCAAGATGGACGCGTAACTCTTAAATTATCTTCTGGCGGTTTGGACGTTCGTGTTTCTACGATGCCTACTATCTATGGAGAAAGTGTGGTAATGAGAATTTTGCATAGCGGCACCAAGGGCGTTACCTTTGATGAGTTAGGTTTGCGTGGTGATGCTTTTGCTAAATTGAAAAAAGAAGTAGAGCGACCAAACGGCATGATAATTACCACTGGTCCGACTGGGTCTGGTAAAACTACTACCATGTATAGTATTTTACGCACTCTAAACAAACCGGGTGTAAAAATAATTACTTTGGAAGATCCGGTAGAAATTAAAATGGAAGGTATAAACCAGAGCCAGGTAGATGTAAGTCGTGATTATACTTTTGCCAAAGGTTTGCGTAGTTTGTTGCGCCAAGATCCAGATATTTGTTTAGTTGGTGAAATCAGAGACTTAGAAACTGCCGAAATTGCTATTCAGGCAGCGCTTACTGGTCACTTAATTTTATCTACAATTCATACCAATAGTGCTTCCGGCACCATTCCACGTTTTATGTCTATGGGTGTAAAACCATTTTTGTTGGCCCCAGCTTTAAACTCCGTAATTGGTCAAAGATTGGTGCGTAAAATATGCGCCCATTGCCAGGAAGAGGATGTTTTAAGCGCGGAGCAAATGGAAAGAGTTGTAAAGAACTTAGAAACTTTACCGGAAGTAGAAAAGAAGAATGTTGATTTTAAAAACCTACATTTCTACAAAGGCAAAGGCTGTGAAGAGTGTAGTGGTCTTGGCTATAAAGGAAGAATCGGGTTGTATGAAATTTTTGTAATGACTAAAGAAATTGAACAAGCTATTTTGAGTGATCAGATTTCCGAATATACCATTCAAGAGTTGGCAGTAAAGGGTGGTATGGTAACAATGGTGCAAGACGGTTTACTTAAATCTTTAGAAAAAATTACTTCTGTAGAAGAGGTGTTTAGAGTTATTGAATAAGTCTTCAGGTAAGGAGTAGGATAGATTATATGAACTTATCAACTCCTATTTCAGAGTTAAACCGGGTTGGAAAAACTACTAGTAAAAGGTGGAAATCTTTGGGTATAAGAAATGTTCGTGATTTATTGTTTTATTTTCCGTTTCGTTATGAGGATTACCGTAGAGTGGTAGAGATATCGCAGTTGCGCGACGGAGATATGGTGACTGTTTGCGGACAAGTAGAATTGATAGCCAACAAACGTAGTTTTAAAACTAGGAAGGTGATTACCGAGGCTTTGATATCGGACAAGAGCGGTAGTCTGCGTGTGGTTTGGTTTAATCAACCGTTTATAGTCAAAAATATTAAGACAGGGGATATGGTTTACCTGTCTGGGAAAGTAAAGTCCGACATGTTGGGCGCTCAACTTATTGGCCCAGCCTACGAAAAGTACCCCGGTACTAGAGCCGCAGGAGCGGCTCAGTACGGGGCAGGTAAAAAAGAGGATACCGTTCACACTGCTAGGTTAGTACCAATTTACCCTCTTACATACGGTCTGACTCAAAAACAGATTCGTTTTTTGATTAACCAAGTAATTGTTTTGGCCGATAAGATGGTGGAATGGGTGCCAAAAGATATTTTAGAGAAGTTTGACTTAGCTCCACTTGGAGGGGCTTTGCGTGGCATTCATTTTCCGCAAGATGAAAATGAATTAAAAATAAGTACGGATAGGTTGAAGTTTGACGAAATATTTTTGACACAAATGAAAGCCGAGCTGTCCAAAAAAGAGCGGGGTAGCCTGCAGGCTCCAAGTATAATTTTTAAAGAAGAAGAAATTAAAAACTTTGTTGCTTCACTGCCATTTATATTAACCAAAACTCAAAAGATTGCAGCCTGGGAGATATTACAAGACATTAGCAAGAGCACGCCCATGAACAGGTTGGTTTCTGGTGACGTGGGTTCGGGAAAGACGGTGGTAGCAGCCATTGCGCTTTATAGTGTATTTTTAAATGGTGGTCAAGGGGTCATAATGGCACCAACAGAAATTTTGGCTCAGCAACATTTTTATTCTCTAACTAAACTATTTAATAATGCTAAATTAAAATTGGCGCTATTAACAGGTAGTTTAAAGAAAAAAGAGAAGGATATTATTATTGGTAGTATAAAAAATGGCGAGATAGATATAGCGGTAGGCACGCATGCCCTGCTTACGGAAGGCGTAAAGTTTAAAAATTTAAATTTGGTAGTAGTAGATGAGCAGCATCGTTTCGGGGTGGAACAGAGAAAGTTAATCAAAGAAAAATCATCTGCCAAACATTTGGGCAAGTCTGCACATTTTCTTAGTATGACAGCTACGCCTATTCCTAGATCTTTGGCTTTGATGATTTATGGAGATTTGGATGTGTCTATTATAAACGAATTGCCGCCGGGTAGAAAAAAGATAATTACTAGGCTGGTAGAGCCTTTTAACAGAGAAAAGGCCTATCAGTTTATTCGTGAGCAAGTGCAAAAAGGACGTCAGATATTTGTAATTTGTCCTGCTATTGAAGATGCTAGCGATGATGTTGCTGGTTCTACTTTGCCAGTTGTCGGTAGCGCCGAAAAAAAATCAGTAATGTCCGAGTATGAAAAACTTTCTAAAATTACCTTTCCAGATTTACGGGTTGGCTATTTACATGGTAAATTGAAGCCAGATGAGAAAAAAGAAACTATGTCTAAATTTAAGGAAGGCAGGATTGATTTGTTGGTATCTACCTCGGTAGTTGAGGTGGGTGTAGATATACCAAATGCTAGCATTATGATGATAGAAGGTGCGGAGAATTTTGGTCTAGCTCAGCTGCACCAATTTAGAGGGCGAGTAGGGCGTTCAACCCACCAATCTTATTGTTTATTATTTACTGGAACTTTTTCTCATAAATCTTTAGAAAGACTTAAATTTTTTGAGCAAAATAGCGATGGTTTTAAATTAGCAGAAAAAGATTTGGAGATGCGTGGTCCGGGAGAAGTATATGGCACAGAGCAGAGCGGAGATATGAATTTACGTTTAGCCAAATTGACTGATCAGGAGCTTGTGAAAAAATGTCGTGAGGCAGCCAAAACGGTGGTAAATGATTTGAAGAAGTATTCAGCCGTACTTACCAAAGTAAGGGATTGGGAAAACCAAACTCATTTTGAATAATAGTCTAGTTTTTAAGAAATAACCCTTGGTATAAGAGGTGTTGACTTTAGGTTTGCGTTTATGTATCGTATTGTGAGCAAGGCTAGGGCTTTGCAATGAAAGAGGGAAACATCCCAATGGTTCAATCAAAAATGCTCATGCCGACTGCGGCAGAGATCGCATGGTGGATGCTACATGTGGTGCAGCACGTGTGTCACATCGAGTACTTTCTCAACGAGCTTGGTATTGGCAGTGAAGACCCAGATAGGCCCCACGATATAGTGGGTGTAGGTAACAAATTTGAGTGGGGAGTGCTTGCTGGCTTTGCTGTTCAGCAGCGCAATGGGAGCCAGGACTTCTTTGATGCGTATGTAAGGCCTTCTCGCGAAAAGCATCGCTGCCAATACCACCATCAGCAGTGGAATAAAACTGGCAGTGTGGAGAAGGTAGACAGCATGAAGCTTGGTGCGGTCGATGCAATATGCTCTCTTCTTGAGGATCGTCCTTATCAAGGTGGCACGCACTCGTTTGGCCAAGCAATGGAAATTGCGCTAAAAAATCCACCGCATAGGAGGCCGTGGATGGTGGAAATAATCCCAGAGATGCAGCGCTTGGCGTATCCGCCAATATACAGGATCGAATCTCTCGATCACATTCCAAATATTGGCATTCCAGGAAACACGCACGACATTGTGTGTCAGCGTGTCGCAGAAACAAGGTCGTACCTTTTGGAAGCGCACGGGTTGCGTGTATAGTAGGCAGGGTCCCCTCGGACCCTAATTTTTTTAGAAAAATATGTAGCGAAGCCCTTACTTCAAAATTTGTTCAACTACTTCTTTTACATTTTTTACGGGAGCGATTTTAAGTTCAGAGATTTTTGGCATATTTGTAGAAGAGGGGGTAATAGCAAATTTAAAACCCATTTTTTTAATTTCGTTTAATCGTTTTTCGGTCTGAGACACCGGTCTTATTTCTCCGCCCAGACCCACCTCTCCAAAAGAAGCTATATCTTTGGAGATAGTTTTATTTTTTATGGCGGAAGCCAAAGCCAAAATTACCGCCAGATCCGCGGCTGGTTCTTCGGCCTGTAATCCACCTACCACATTTAGAAATATATCGTATGATTCTAGTGGTAAGCCCGCGCGTTTAGAAAGTACACCGACTAGCACTTGCAAGCGGTTTAAATCAAAACCAGAAGCTCTTCTTTGTGGATAACCAAAATTAGTTTTGGTAACCAGCGCTTGTATTTCTACTAGCACCGGTCGGCTGCCCTCCATAAGGCAGGTGACTGTAGATCCAGGTACGGCATCGCCACGGCCAGCCAGAAACACTCCGGAAGGGTTTTTTACCTCTTCTAGACCATGGCTTTCCATAGAAAATACACCTATCTCGTCTGTGGCGCCAAAACGATTTTTGGTCGTGCGCAAAATGCGGAATAGATGGTATTTATCTCCTTCCAGATACAAAACAGCATCTACCAAATGCTCTAAAGTTTTTGGGCCAGCTACGCCGCCTTCTTTGGTAACCTGTCCGATTAGAATAATAATTTTGCCGCTGGTTTTGGCCAGGTCTAAAAGTTTGGTCGTGCAGGCTCGTACTTGGTTTATATTTCCAGACTCACCTTCTATTTCTGTGGCTTGTACTGTTTGAATGGAATCTACAATAACTAGTTTGCATTCCTTATTTTGTTTTATTGTTTCAATTATATTTTCTATTGCGGTAGCATTGCCTAGCTTTAGAGTCGGTGCAGAAATTTTTAAGCGTTCGGCCCGAAGCTTTATTTGTTCAACGGATTCTTCTCCGGAAATATATAGAGAATGGGGGAGTATAGCGGCCAATTGTAGTGCCAATGTGGATTTTCCGATTCCAGGTTCACCGCCCAATAAAATAAGAGAGCCTGGAACTAGGCCCCCTCCAAGCACTCGGTCCAATTCTTCTATGTTTGTTTTTATTCTAGCAAATTTTGTTTTGTCTATATTTTTTAAGTCCGTCATTTCTATCGGTGCGTAGGTGTTGGTGGTATCTGTTTTTGATTTGGCAGGTTTTTGCCCTTCTACAAGTGTTCCCCATTTTCCGCATTCTAAACAACGCCCAGTCCATTTGGTGTATTGAGCGTCGCAGTTGGAGCAGTTATAAATTGATGAGTTTTTAGTCATAACTTATTTAGGTCTGAAAATTGCTGTTATAGGCTTCATTTTGTCGCCGCATTGCTTCTTCAGACAAATATAACCATATTTAACGATACCACCCTGTTGTCCTTGTATTACCTGAGCATTAATTCCATCTGGCGCCCATTTATCAAAAAGTGCCGAGTGTTGTCCGTAGCAATCTTCTCCATTTGAGTTAAAAATCCATATTACGTCTCCTTGTTTTAGAAGGTTTGCCACGTCGTCTGGCCAACCCTTTTTAATAAGAGTAGAATTTTGTAAGTAGACTTGATTAACAGCTTGGGTTGCTGCTTTTTGTAATTTCCAACAGGATGTTTTTTCTTCTTTAGTTTTAGCATATTTACAAAGATCGGCACATAACTTGTGTGAAGGTGTGGAAATCTTTGCTTGTCTAAAGATGCTGTCTGCTTTTTCGTGTGTCCAGCACCCTCTGTTGTCTTTTGCTGTTAGGCACGCCCGAGTACCAATACCAGCGAGAGTGTAAATAGTGCCAGCTGTTCTTCCGCATGACCCAAAACGTACGCCACATTTGGTGGCGGCATCGGCCACCTTTATAATACGTGTAGGCAATGGTTCTGACATGTTAACAATAGATCCAACTTTATCATAAAACTCAAGAGTTCTTTTTTCTTTACCTGCATTGCCTAATGATTTTCCAATAGGGCTCTCCAAAGTGATAGGGCAATTTTCAAATCTAGGCACTATTCCCTCTGATTCGTTAGGTAGGCTGCTTTGCATTGTGCCGTTGGCATCTTCGGGGGAGATTGTTTCTGCCGTAGTAATCTGCATTTCTACTATATCCTTTAAGTCTAGCCTGTCAACTGTTTTTACTTTTAAAGCATTAAACTCTGTAGTAGCTGGATTGATATTATATAAAATAGCAAAAGATCCCCAAGCAATAAGTAATCCAATTAAAGCCTGTCCGATTTTTTTGTAAGATGCGCTTTTACCCTCAC